>VTLG01014845.1_pt1 | contig 24304 bp, 37 predicted proteins | sample 4694571 | NCBI WGS metagenome assembly VTLG01 (sample SAMN12604809, study PRJNA352737) | marine metagenome | biome: ENVO:00000447; feature: ENVO:00000209|ENVO:00000569|ENVO:01000036; material: ENVO:00002151; isolation source: viral sequences binned using virsorter ...
TATTTAGGTGAACATTTATGAAAAAACTTTTTTGTTTATTAGTATTTTTATTATCAGTTACATCATCGTATGGATTACTGAACGATTTAATAATTCTTAAAAATCATACTCGCTCTGGGTATGACGATAATATCTTTACCCGTACATCAGGTAATGAAACAGGTTCTTATTATGTAGAACAGATAGTAAGTATCGATGCAATATTATCTGCTAGTCAAAGACAAATGTTATCGACAATGTATAGTCCAAAGTTTGTTTGGAGAGATATAGATAATAAGCAAATGTTGTTTCATAATTGGACAACTAAACTACAATATAAACCTAATCCAAAATCTACAATAGACGCCTCTCACAAATGGACAATATCAGAAAGAGAACCAACAGATATTGATATTGATTCTGATATAACTTGGGAACAAACACAAACTGATTTACAATTCTCTCATACATTTTCAAGGAAACATTCTACAGTAGTAGGACTAACTCGTAAAACAAAAGAATGGTCAGAAAACTTATTAGCAGTTGGAGAGATGTATACAGATGGAGATTTCGAACAATACTCAGCTAATATACATCAATTATATGAAGTATGGCAAGGAAGATTATTTTGGACGTATGGTATCGAAGCTGCTCATCATGAATATATAAATGATCGCGGTGGATTTTATGGTGGCGATCTGTATAATAGTTTAATGTATGTGATTGGTGGTTCTTCTATACTGCAGTTAGATTATTGGTATGGACATGCTACAACAGTATTACAAGGAGATGATGGCCATCACGAAACAGATGGTGGCGGTTGGGGCCCATCATGGAAAGCATCACTTAACTCACAATGGTCTAAAAATTTAATGACAGGTCTATCTTTAACTTATGAAACGGTAGATTCTTCAATAGCTTTTTGGAACTCAAAAGATGTGTATAAAGTAATGTTAAATGCTAAATATAATTTTACACCGAAGCTAGAAACTATGGCTGCAATAGTCATCTCGGAAAGTAATTACCTTGAAGACTACGACAGAAACGGAACGGGCCTTTCTCGACAAGATTATCTCGGTGTAGTCATATGGAACAATACATATAACATAAGTAGAAATCATGCAGTAGAATTAAACCTTATGGGTTTTACTATGAACCCTGAAGAAGATGAAACTTCTGTAACAAGAAATAAATTAACTTTAGGATATAGACTTACTCTGTAACTTGTATAAATAACTACATGATATATACATTTGCGTGTGATAATTGTAATGGAAGTTTTGAAGTAAATGTTCCGATAGCAGATAATCAAAAACCTCTTTCTCAACCTTGCCCTCTATGTGGTGTAAAAGGAAAAGTTTTTAGAGTCTTTGATTCAGCCACTCATTTTTATTCAGGGTCTGTTCATGATCAAGCTGGTCAAGGATGGAAAGACATTCTTGGTGGAATTAAAAAAGCCTCAGATAGAGACAATATTATCGATGTTTAATGTAAGTTATTGATAGCGAATCACTTACAACTTCGTCAGTGTAAAATGCAAAAACCCCTAAAAAGCCTTAAAATAAGGGGTTTTTAGTATAAAATAAGTCTTTACTTTTCTTAATTATTATGTTAACTTATATATAGATGATAAGGGAAGATATATTATGGGTTTGAATGAGACAGAAAAAAAGATAGAAACACTAATGTCCACCGAAGTAAAATCAATGGTGGCAAAATTACTTTCAAAAGAAAACATTACGATTCAGAGAGGTAAGTACGATACAGCCTCATTCGATATTAAGAGTCGTGTTCTTAGATTACCACTTTGGGAAAACATGAGTAATGATGAACTTGATTTATTTATTGGTCACGAAGTTTCCCATGCGTTAAATACTCCAAAAAATGCTTTCGAAAAATTCAGTAAAAAATGTAAAGATATTCCTTTCTCTATATGTAACATAATAGAAGATATTCGTATTGAGAAATTGATTCAGAAAGAATATCCTGGCTTGATTCGTTCTTTTACTAATGGATACACCGCACTTTACAATAAAGACTTTTTTAAACTAGATGAGATACCTATGGAAGATAGAGGTCTTATCGATAGAATCAATATCAAAGCTAAACTTCGTAAGTTAGTTGATGTTCCTTTTTCAGAAGAAGAGTTACCTCTTGTTAGAAAAGCTTTTAACTGTAAATCATATGACGATGTTCTTACAGTTGTTAGTGAATTAAAAGATTGGGTTGATAAGAATGAACCCGAAGAAGATGAAGAAGAAGCTACAAATCCTTTTTCAAATAATAGTTCAGATAACAATGATTCAAGTGATGACGGTTCAGAGTCAAATTCAGATTGGACTCCAAGTGATGACGGTATTACTGATGAATCTTTCAATGAAGCTTTAGAAGATTTAGAAAAAGAATACAAAGATTTATCTAGCCATGATGACGGATACACTGATGACGGTACAGAAGCTGAGTCAGAAGAATCAGAAGATGATAGTGGTGCTGGTCGTAACGGTAGTAAAGACGGAAGATATAGTCCAGCCTCTCAGAAAGCTTTTGAAGAAAGTCTTGATGACGAAAGACTTGACAAAGACGATTATCATGCAAAAACTTCTAATATTTTCAATATGGTTGATTGGTCTTTAAAAGATATTAAGAAAACAATTATTCCTTATTCAGAACTACTTACTTCAAGAATGGAAAATGATAATTTTATGAAGTTCGTAAACAACACATATAAAGATTATACAGCAGAATACAGAAAATTTAATTCAACTTCTAAAAAGTTTATCAACAATCTTAAGAGTGAGTTCGAAATGAAAAAGTCAGCTTACCAATACTCTCGAGCTACTACGGCAAAGTCGGGTGTACTAGATGTTAACAAACTTCACGCTTACAAATACAGTGAAGATATTTTCAGTTCGATTACAACACTTGCAGATGCTAAGTCTCACGGAATGTTTTTCATTGTTGATATGTCAGCATCTATGAGTAACGATATTGGAACAATTTACAAACAAGCAATCAACTTAACTATGTTCTGTAAAGCAGTTGGTATTCCTTTCAAGGTTTATGGATTTACTAATAACAGAGGTTATGGAAAAAATGTTCTTGAAGAAAATGGTCTTCCCGAAATAGACGGTGCAGCTAATTTATCTGATGTAAAAATAATTGAATTACTTTCATCTGATATGAAAAAGAATGAGTGGAAACAAGCATTATACCACACGTTCCTAGCAGCAGAATGTTTCGACAGTTATTATGGTCAAGAACCCTCAAGAGTCGAAGATATGAGTGGTACTCCTCTTTCAGAAACAACAATTATAATGACTCACTTAATTAAAGAATTTAAAGAAAAACATAGAATACAAAAAATGTCTACAATGTTTTTAACAGACGGTTCCGGCCAAGGTATTGATTTTCATGGTCAATGTTTCTATGGTCGATATGGTAAAGGAATTGGTAAGATTGCTGGTAAGATGGCAGTAGTCCAATCTAAAGGTAGAGACGGTGGTTTCACTGACCTTATTAATCATCTTCGAGATGTGACTGGCTCGACTGTGAGTCACTTCTTCTTAACTGGCAATAAGAATGAAATACATTATGCTGGTTACTACTACATGAGTAAAGAAGAACTTAAACAATATAGAAACGATAAAATTGTTGTTCGAGAAAAAGGTCAAGTATTTCCTCATGAAGAAACAAATTATATTGGTGGTATGGATAAAGTCTTTATCATGAATAGTAATAAGAGAACCGATTTATCAGAAGAAAATAATTTTAGTGATGTAGATACTGAAGATATGACGGATGCTCAGTTATCAAGAGCGTTTATAAACAATCAAACATCTAGAAAAACAGATAGAGTATTTGTTAACAAATTCATGGAAATGGTTGCATAAGTTGTTGGTAGCGAGTCACTTACAAAAGTATGAAAAAAAGTATGATTAAATTTTATAAAGTGTTGATTACCAAGGGTTTACATAAGTCGATTTATGTTTACAAATCAACCAAGATTGAGTATAATATATAGGTAAAAGGGAAAAAAAGAAAGGTTATTATGAGTGTTAAATTGAGAAAATATTTTGACGAGGCTGAGAAAGTCAAGTCTGTGTTAAAGCCAGGTGTTCAATATCGTAAGTCTGATGTTGCAAATCTAGCTAAAGAAGTTGGTGTTGATGAACACAAAGTTTGGTATATTGTTCCAAGGATGTTAGTTCAAAACAAGCCAGGTTCTCCATTGTATGAGTTAGAAGTCGAGAAGACTCCCGAACCAGCTATGAATCTAGCTACGGGTGTTACTTCCATTAAGTCCGCTGAGGTATTCATTCCTAAAGTAGAAAAAGAATATGTTAGGTGGGGTTCGTCAAAAGACATCGAGGCTATTATGAAGTCTAGGATGTTTTATCCGATTTATATTTCCGGCCCTTCGGGTAATGGAAAAACAATGATGGTCGAACAATCAGCTGCCAAAGCTAAAGTTCCATTCTTAAGAGTTCAGATTACGCCTGAAACTGATGAGGATGATTTGATAGGTGGTTTCAGATTAATCAATGGTGAGACAGTGTTCTGTAAAGGGCCAGTCATCAAAGCAATGGAAGAAGGTGCTCTTCTTTTGATTGACGAGATTGACAGAGGCACTAACAAGATTATGTGTCTTCAAGGTGTTTTAGAAGGCAAGCCAGTCTTGATTAAAAAGACAGGCGAGACTGTTGTTCCTGCTGAGGGATTCAACGTGATTGCAACAGCCAATACTAAAGGTAGAGGTTCAGATGACGGTAGGTTCTCGGCAGCCACAATCATCGATGAAGCTTTCTTAGAAAGATTCGTGTCAGCAGTCAATCAACCTTGGCCTTCAAAAGCAATCGAGAAAAAGATTGTAAAGAATCACATGACCAAGTTCGATGCCATGGATGAGGACTTCCTTGAGAAGTTAATTACATGGGCTTCAATCATCAGAAAGACTTTTGAAGCTGATGGTGTTGATGAAGTTGTTTCGACTAGAAGATTGTGTCATGTAATCAAGACTTTTTCAATCTTCAATGATAGAGTCAAGTCTGTTGAGATGTGTATCAATCGATTCGATGAAGATACGATTACAGCATTCACTGACCTTTATACAAAGATTGATGCTGGTGAGTTGACTGATGAAGATTCAGTTGAAAATGATTTAAATGATTATACATCATCAGATGTAGTAGAATCAAATGATTATGCATAAGGAATAATAATATGAAATAATAATATGAGACTCTTGTATCCTATTTCGAAAGCTGAGCTTGATGTCGGTAGGAGAGAAATGAGTCACGGGGCAAGGCCTGAAAGACATAAAGGATTTTAAAGGTTTCCCTTAATAACCCAAAGTCCTCGTCTCTATCAGAGACGGGGCATTTTTTAAAAACTATTTGTTTACAACAATACATAAATTTGGTATAATAGTACACATATTAAAAGGAAGATTATATTATGGCATTAAGTAAAGATACAATATCAAAGTTTAAAAACTTTGCAACAATAAATCCTAACATCGTATATGGTGGTTCGGGTAAATTAAAAACTATCAGTGAGGCGAAGAACATCCTTGCTGAAACAGAAGTTGAAGATATTACGAGTGAATTTAGTGTTTATGATTTAAACGAACTAATTTCAACTCTTTCTTTAATTGAAGATGGTGATGTTCAATTTGGTAATGGTGAGCTTACAGTTACTAACGGTAAAGGATATAATCTTAAGTATGTGTATGCTGACCCTAATATTTTAACTAAACCTACTAAAGATATTCAGATGCCTGAAGCTGATATTGAGTTTACATTAACTAGTGATGAACTAAATGATATCCGTAAAGCTTCTGCTACATTAGGTCATAACACATTGCAGTTTATTGGAGATGGAAATCAGATGATTATAAAAGTTACTGATGGCACAGGTTCTAGTAAGAATGCATTTTGGTTTAAAAAAGATATCGTAAATGATTCAACATTTAATTTTGATTTCTTAATAAATAATTTGAAAGTTGTATCTGATGATTATAAAGTTAGTTTATCATCTAAACTAATTTCTAAATGGAAAGGTAACGAGATTACTTACTTTATAGCTTTAGAAAAAACATCTAGTTATGCAGGTTGATAGATATTATATGTGTAAGTGTGGTAACCTAGTTGAAGACGGTAGAGTCGAACTAGGTTTAAAAACTTGTTTAAAGTGTGCTCAACGTATCAATACACCAAAGGTTATGGGTAGAATGGTCTATCCACATAAGACTGGCGGTGAGATAGAAGTATTATCAGCAGAGTCATACAATGAAAACAAAAAATATTTTGTTCCACATGGTACACATTCGTGTGTTAAAAATTTTAGTAAATAGAAAGAGGTATACCTATGGCTGATATATCAGTTCAAGATATTACTAATGCACTTCAAATAATTGATGAGTGTGCTCGTCGTGGTTCATTTCAAGGTAATGAAATGCAATCAGTTGGTTCAGTTCGTGATAAGTTAGCAGCATTTGTTGATGCTAATACAGAAACTCCCGAAGTTAGTACTGAAGAAGAAACTGTACAACCTCCAGAGCCGCCCGTTGAAGAAGAAACTGTTGAAGATATTGAAACAGTTGAAGTTGATGTTGATGATATCATAAAAGAAGATTAATTATGAGTAAAAGTGAATTCCTTTGGTGCGAAGAGTATCGTCCAAAGACTATAGATGAGTGTATATTACCCGATGAGTTAAAGTCTACATTTCAAAAAATTGTAGATACGGGTGAAATGCATAATATGTTATTATCAGGCTCATCAGGTCTTGGAAAAACTACAGTAGCTAAAGCATTATGTAATGAACTTAATCTAGATTATATATTAATTAACTCTTCAGAAGATAGTGGTATTGACGTACTACGAAATCGCATACGTCAATTTGCTTCTTCAATTTCTTTAGATGGGTCAGATTCTTATAAAGTAGTGATACTTGATGAGGCTGACTATCTAAACCCCCAATCAACTCAACCCGCACTTCGTGCTTTTATTGAAGAGTTCAGTAAGAATTGTAGATTCATCTTTACTTGCAACTTCCGAAATAAAATTATTGAACCACTTCAATCGCGTTGTGCGGTGATTGAGTTTAATACTACAAAGAAACATCTAGCTGGATTAGCAGCACAATTTCATAAAAGACTTTCAAAAATATTAAAAGAGAAAGAAGTAAAATACGATGAACGAATTCTTGCAGAGCTCATTATGTTACATGCACCTGATTGGCGCAGAGTCCTTAACGAAGTTCAGCGTTATAGTAGCTCGGGTGAGTTGTTGGCTAGCGCTTTGGTCGGAACATCTGTCGGGCAAATCGATTCGTTGGTTGGATTCCTTAGAGAAAAGAATTTCAAATCTGTCAGAGGATGGGTAGCAAAAAATCCTGATTTAGATTCAAGTGTCATATTTAGAAAGTTATATGATGGAGCTAACGAGTTTTTAGAACCAATGAGCGTACCTCAGATGGTGCTTATTTTAGCAGATTATCAACACAAGGCAGCGTTTGTGGCTGATAAAGAATTAAATATCGTTGCATGTTTGACTGAACTTATGGGAAGTTTAAAATTCAAATAAGGAAAATAATAAGATGAGTATGTTTGAAAAATACTTGAAACAGTTAGAAGGTGCTGTTTTTAAGAAACCAATTAATGTTTCTAAAGAAGAGATACTTGAACAACTTGGTGGTCTAACTAAAATTCAACTAGAACTAATTGGAAGAGATTATGGTGTTGAACTAGACCGTCGTAAAACAAAAGCTAAATTAGTTGGAGAAATTACTGAACTTCTCGACAACTAGTAAAGTAGTTGTTTGGAGATTACTATCCATTCTAATTTGTGTATCAATGGCTAGACTTTGGTTTGGTGATTGGCATGCAACTTGGTTTGGATTGTTTATCTCTATACTAATGACTATTATACATTATTTTTTTGAAAAGGTGTGGAACTATTATGAGTCCATTTGATTATTTAAATTCTATTAATATGACAAAGAAAAATCTAATGATTGATGAACAATCAGAAAAAGATTATGTTCCCTTTATTGTTAATCGAGGATTAGGTTACTTTCAAGATACAGTTTTACTTGCTAATGAGATGAATATAAATTGTCATCTAGATCATAAAATGCAATACGATTTTTTAAAAAGTACTGTAAAAAAGAAAAAAAGATTTAGTAAATGGTTAAAAGCAGATGAAGATAAAAAAGTGGATATTATATGCCAAAGTTATGGTTATAATCGTAGTATTGCTAAATCTTGTATTGATTTATTTGATAGCAAAACACTCGATGATTTAGAGAAAAGACTCAATAAAGGTGGTAATTCAAAGAGATAGTTTGTATAAATATCTGTATGAATGATGATATTATAGAATGGTCACCTAGTGATATGTTAGAAGTATCGCTAAATGAACCTGATGATTTTCTAAAAATAAAAGAAACCTTAACTAGAATCGGTGTTGCATCTCAAAGAGATGGTAATACATTATTTCAAAGTTGCCATATTCTCCACAAACAAGGTCATTACTTTATTACACATTTTAAAGAATTATTTTTACTAGATGGTAAACCATCTAATCTTACTTACAATGATATAGCTAGAAGAAACACAATTACTTCTTTATTATCTGATTGGGGTTTATTAGATATAGTAGATAAAACAATAATTGATGAGTGTGCACCTTTAAAACAAATTAAAATTATTTCTCATAGAGAAAAGGGAGAATGGAATCTAGAATCAAAATATTCTATAGGAAATTCTAAAGGAAGAAGTTACTCTTAATATAAATAGATTTGAAGATGCTCGAGTGAGGTCTTCATTAACTAATAACTTGCTTAATAAGGAGGCAAACAATGACAATGCTAACTGCATCGCACATTAATAATATAATGAATGTGCTACAACCCGATAATAGATTTATCGGTTTCGATACGATGTTCGATAGATTCGAACAACATACACAATACCACGACACAAATTTTCCTGTGCATAATGTGGTTCATAACAAAGAAGAAGAATCATACACTATTGAACTAGCACTTGCTGGCTATACTGATGATGACATCTCTATTCAACTTGAAGATAATGTTTTATCTATCAAAGGTGATAAAGGTGAAGACGAACAAAACTATATTTCAAAAGGAATTGCTTATCGTAAGTTTGAAAAACGATGGACTCTTGGAGAATATATGGTAGTTGATGGGGCTTCTTTTGAGAACGGCCTACTAAAGGTTTATATCAGTAAAGTAATACCTGATGAAAAGAAACCACGCACTATTGAAATAAATGGTAAAAAAACTAAAAAAAGTACTTTACTTAAAGGCTAATTTTTAGTATAATATATGTATTCTTTAAAACGAGAAATGTATAAATAAAGAATCAATTTGAGGTAAGAATCGACGGATTCTTATCGGGTTTGGCTGAGCAGCTTCTTGACAGATGAGGCAAGGCACCGTGAATCAAACCAACGGCCAAGTGGTTGAGGAATGAGGAGCGGGTACAAGTAGGATATTAGAAAATAGGAAATCTGTTTCTGAAAGTCGTTGGTAATCCTAAATCCAACAGCCCATTTTTTACGAGGTCTGCTACCACAGAGACCTCTTTTTTTTCTTTACATAATGAACAATCTGTGATACTATATTTGTATGAATAATTTTGTAAACTTCTATACTAATGTAAGTCGATATGGAAATAAAATTTTATATCGCGGATATGATACTGAAGGTAAACCTGATTTTAGAAAAATTAAATATCAGCCGACCATGTATGTCGCTACCAATGATAAAACAGACTGGCATGGGCTGGACGGTACGCCAGTAAAGCCCGTACCTCTTTCTTCTATGCGAGAATGTAAAGATTTTGTTACCCAATATGGTGACATGGATAATTATAAAATATTTGGAAACACTAGACATATTCATGGATGTATACAATCTATTTTTCCTAATACAATTCCTGCTGATACTAGTTTAATTAATGTTACAACCGTTGACATCGAGACTGCTTTTAGTGATGGATTTCCCCGACCCGAAGAAGCTATAGAAGAGATACTTGCTATTACTTTAAAATCTAGTCGTTCTGATAAGTACATTGTATTTGGTATGAAAGACTACGAACCTAAAAAATCCGAACTCGATTTAGAAATTGAGTACTTCCAATTTTATAATGAGAAGACTATGTTGTCTGCTTTTCTAGAATGGTGGAAAGAACCACATAACCTGCCTGATATTATTACAGGCTGGAACTCTAGATTTTTTGATATTCCATATATTGTTAATCGTATGGCTCGTATATTAGGTGAAGAAGAAACTCGCCATCTTTCACCTTGGGGACAAATCGACCAACGTAATATTAAAATTATGGGACGAGAACAATTAACATTTGAAATCGTGGGTATATCTTCGCTTGACTACATGGATTTATTTAAAAAGTTTGCTTATACTTATGGTAATCAAGAATCGTATTCATTAAATCATATTTCAAGTGTAGTGCTTGGTGAAAAGAAACTTGATTATTCTGATGTCGGTAACTTAATGCAATTATATGATAATGACTTTCAAAGATATATTGATTACAATATTAAAGACGTAGAACTTGTTTCTCGTATGGATAAAAAACTTGGACTAATTGATTTAGTTATGACTATGGCTTACATGGCTGGTGTTAATTACAATGATACTTTAGGTACTACAGCTATTTGGGATTGTATTATTTTCCGTGAACTTATGAAAAAGAAGATTGCAGTTCCTCAACCAAAAAGTCATAAAAAGTCAGCTTTTGTTGGTGGTTATGTAAAAGAACCACAAGTCGGTATGCATGATTGGGTAATGTCTTTTGACTTAAACTCTCTTTATCCTAATATTATTATTCAATATAATATGTCTCCCGAAACATTGATTACTCATGATGACGGAGTAGGTGCAACAACATCTAACGGTGCAACTTTCCGTACAGATAAAAAAGGTATCATTCCCGAAATCGTAGAGAGTTTATATGAGACTCGTGTTGTTACAAAGAAAGAGATGTTACAAGTTAAACAACAAATCGAGAAAGATGGTAAGTCTGATTCGCTAATTCGTAAAGCAAGTATTCTAGAAAACAAACAGATGTCTACAAAGATTTTACTTAACTCATTGTATGGTGCAATGGGTAATCGTTACTTTAGATACTTTGACCTTTCGATTGCTGAAGGTGTGACTACTACAGGTCAGACAGTTATTAAACATGGTGAGATTGCTGTGAATAAATACTTACAGAAAGTTATGGAAGATAATAAAGACCGAGTGATTGCTATGGATACAGATTCTCTTTATGTTGGTGTAGGTGACTTTATTGAAAAGTATCATCCAAATCATACTAAAGATGTCAATGTTGATTATCTCGATGCTTTTGCTCAACGAGCTTTAGAACCTGTTTTAGAAAGTGCATATAAACAATTTGCTAAAGATACAAATGCTTATACTAATCGTATGGTAATGGGTCGTGAAGTTATTGCCGACCGTGGTATATGGACAGCCAAGAAAAGATACATACTTAATGTTTTTGATAATGAAGGTGTTCGTTATGCAGAACCTAAACTAAAAGTTATGGGTATTGAAGCTGTTAAGTCATCAACGCCTGGTATATGTCGTGAAGCCATGAAACAAATGTTTAAGATTATTGTTCAAGGTGACGAATCAAAAACACAAGATGCAATTAGTGATTTCAAAAAAGGTTTTAGAAATATGTCTCCCGAAGAAATATCTTTTCCTCGTGGAGTAACTGATATTAGTTCTTATAGAGATACAAACTTAATCTATCGTAAAGGTACTCCGATACATTGTCGCGGTTCTCTCCTTTACAATTATTACATCAAGAAGAATGGACTTGACAAAAAGTATCGTTATATTCGTAACGGCGATAAGATTAAGTTTGTTTATCTCCGTAAGAATAATCCTATTCAACAAAATGTAATTGCATTTCCTGATGATAAACTTCCCGAAGAGTTTGGACTTCATGATTATATTGACTTTGATTTACAGTTCGAGAAAACCTTTCTTGATCCGTTAGATATTATTTTAAAATCAATTGATTGGTCAGCAGAAGCTGTATCGAATCTAGAGGACTTCTTTGCATGATAGAAAACATATTAGGATTTACATATAACTTTTGTTTTATTGTTTGTTATTGGCCACAGATTATAAAAGCCATTAGAAGAAAGTCAATTAAGAATGTAAGTTTATCATTGTTTACATTGTCTATTGTTGGATATGGAAGTGCAATAGGATATACTATACTAAGAGTAGGATATGATTTTTGGTGGTTATTTAATTATATTGCTTCGTGTATATCAGCAATAACAATGGTAATAGTTTATTTTAAATATAGGAAAACAAGATGAATAATAAAGTAACAATAACATTTGAAGCAATAAGTTGTATACTTGCAATATTAAGTTCTTTATATCTTTCCATAATGACTAACAGCGCAAATATGTTAATTGTGTTTAGTTGTTTTTTTGTTAGTTCAGTTGCTGGTGTTATAGCTTTTAAAAGACGTAAGTTAACATGGCCTTTAACATTACAGACTTATTTTTGTTTAGTTAATGTATTTGGAATTACAAGAACATTAGGATGGTTATGAGATATAAAAGAGAAAAGAAAATAATAACAATCATGGTAATAATATCAATACTTACTGTTTTTATAGATGTGTCGTGGGGCATATATTTTGCAGTTATGACAAATGTTGCTACTAATTACTTTGGTCATTATACTAGGAGATATATTGATGGGTAAGAAAAAAACAATCTTTAATGGAATGAAAGGTGAACGAATAGAAGTTGATATAAGTGAAGAAGATGCTGTAAAACATCATAATAAAACTATCAATGTGGAATCGGGTGCTTGGAATAAAAGAAACTTTTCTAATGACCCTACAAAAGTTTATAATGATATGGAAATAAAAGAAGATTACGGCGAACCTTTGTTCCCTTGGTTACACGATATATTTAAAAAGAAGAAAAAATAATGGGTAAAGGAATGACACCAAAGAAAGGCTATAACGATAAGAAGTATAAAGATAATTATGATTCTATTGATTGGTCTTATGTAAGAAAAAACTCTAAAGGACTTATGGGTTCGAAGACTAGAGTGCATGAAGATAAACGTCAGAAAGAAATAGATAAAAGACATCGTAATGATATTAAGACTTTCGAATAAAAATGAAGTAGTTGATTATATTAGTAAAAGACACTATTCACCAATCATGCCAAGATTAACTAAACATTATCTTGGCTGTTATGTAGATGATGAACTAGTTGGTGGTTTAACATTTGGTTGGGGAACAAGACCGAAACATACAATACAAAAAATGTTTCCCGAACTTGATACTAAAGATTACTTTGAGATAGGTAAGATGGCAATGTGTGATTCCATGCCAAGAAACTCTGAATCACAAATGTTAAAGTTAGCTATAAAGTGGTTGAAAGAAAACACAGATATAAAATATTTATTTACTTGGGCTGATGGTATGGTTGGTAAACCTGGCTATGTCTATCAAGCATCTAATTTTTTATATGGTGGTTATAATTTAACTGATACTTATGTAACTGAATGGGGAGAACGAGTACACCCTAGAACAATGCAAGGTCGGATGCCAAAGAAAGAAGGATTAAAGATGGGGCCGCGTCCAACACCCGAACAACTAAAAGAAATGAAGATAAGTAGAGTAAAAGGAAAACAATTTAAATACATATATCCAATGAGTAAAAAGTGGAGAAGGTATCTAAAGAAGTCTACAACGGAATGGACTTTAAACTATCCGAAAGATAAAGATTTACTTTGGCAAATTAAAAAGCCAGGTGGAGAAAAATATACTAAAACAACACAAATTCCCTTTGACTTATCAAGAGAATTCGTGTATAATAAACAACAAAATAAAACCACACTAGAGGAGTTTTTTGAATAATGTTATATAGTACAGATAAAGAAGAAGAAAAAAGATTACAAGAATATTATGACAATCCTAATGCTGAAAGAAAAGGTAGAGGTATATCATGGGCAACTCATATGGCCATGATGCATCATCAGTTTAATGTAGATAAAAGTATAAAAGAAATGGATAAAGAAACACTTAAAAAGTTTCTCCATTTTAGAATTTCTTGTATACAAGAAGAAGTAGATGAATTAAAAGGTGCAGCTAAAACTTTGTTACCACAATTAGATTGTGACCCCGAGGAAGTAGTAGATGCACTAATTGATATATGTGTATTTGCTATTGGTACTTTAGATTTATTTGGTGTAGATGCTGATAAAGCTTGGAAAGAAGTTTTTGATGCAAATATGGCAAAAGAAGTTGGTATAAAAAAGGAAAGACCTAATCCTTATGGTTTACCTGATTTAATTAAACCTGATGATTGGGAGCCTCCATGTCATGAAGATAACCACGGAAAGTTTGAGGGAATATAATGAGTACACCTTTCATAGGACAACATGACAAAGCACAAGTAAGTACAATATTATTCTTATCTTGGCTTAATACTTTTTTATTAAGTTCAGTAATAGTTTTTTTAATAATATGGACACAAGCACGATAAATTTATTAATGGGAATACTATTTATTGTAGTAATTCCTATGATGACGTTAATAGCAATAGAAACATTTGAAAAAGATGATGATGACAAACGGAAAGACTTGAAATGGTAGAGTTTACTGCATTTCCTAGTATATATGATAATAAAACACATAGACGATTCTCATTCGATGATTGGGAAAAGTTTAGTAATGCATTATGTAATATGGCTAAGAAGCCAGGATATAAACCAAGAAAAGGTGAAAAAAGTAATCTTAAACCAAGTCCACTTATAACTCCTGCTGTTTATGAAGAAGGCACAACTCGAGCAAATGCTAATGTAATTAAATGGGCAGGTTGGTGTGCACTAGATATTGATGATTATAATACTACCTTTGAAGAAGCAGTAAAACAGTTTTGTGATTATGAGTATGTATGTTATTCAACTGCATCATCTACAAAAGAAAAACCAAAGTTTAGAATTGTATTTAAGTTAGACGAAGATATAGATAACAAAAAGATAAAACATTTTTGGTATGCTTTAAACAAAGAGTTCAACTCTATTGGTGACCCCCAAACAAAAGATTTATCTCGTATGTATTATATCCCTGCTCAATATCCAAATGCTTATAACTTTTGTTTTACTAATAAAGGTAAGACTTTAAATGCAAAAGAACTTATGAATAAACATGAGTATGTAGATAACAGTGGAGGATTTTTATCTAAGCTTCCATTAGAAATGCAAAAAGCTATTCTACAACATCGTAAAGATAATTTAAATAATACTGATTATGTTTGGACTTCTTACCATGATTGTAAGTTTGTTCATAAAAGATTAGTAGAAGAATATAGAGGTATTTCAGAAACAGGCTGGTATCACAAGATGTATCAGATAATGATTTCAATTGCAGGGTCTGCAATTAAGTATAAATATCCTATAACAGCTACAGAGATTTCAATCTTATGTAGACAAATAGATTTAGAAACAGGCGGATGGTATAAAAATAGACCAATTGAAAAAGAAGCACAAAGAGCAATAGATTATGTTTTATCGAGTGAATTATGAATATGTGGCAAAGTGAAATGAAAATATTAAAATCTAAATATCATAAACAAGGTTATATTGTAATGAATCAAAAGAAGTATAAAATTGAAATACTTCCTGTAAATGAAATATGGCCTTCAGTTCCAAAAGCTGTTAAACACCGAGGTAAACCTTTCTATAAAGAACTAACTGTAGATATAAAAGCTAATGGTTTACATTTTCCTCTTATGGTAGTAACAGCAACTAGAAAACAAATTAACGAACAGAAAAAAATATGGGGTGCAAAACTTTGTGATTTACCTTTTGATGTAAAAGAAACTAAAAAAGAAAAACTAGGTCATATAGAACACTATGTTGCATGGGGTGGTTCACAAAGAGTAAGAGTGGCTGAAGAATTAGGATATACTCATATTGATTGTGCAATGATGCCAAGTTTTCAACGAGCTCATAAATTACAAAAAGTTATGAGAGTTCCTTATGTAGCAAGGTGGTATTAATTAAAGTTTTAGAACCAAAGCATTGGCCAAAAGAATTAAATGATTTACCAAAAGCAACTTGGAAAATAAATGATTTAAGAATCATACCTTCTTGTAATTGGATTATAAATAGGTCTAAGGAGTTTGGTTATAAAGAAAGTTTTGATAATGCTGGAATGGTTTTTCCAATAGCAGCTTCAAGAAGTGACCACTCTTGGGTAAGAAAAAGAGTATTGTTAAAGAATGAAAAAGGTGAATATAAAAACCCACATCATCTATCTGAAAACAATGACTTGATAAAAGGATGGTATGTACACGTTGGAAATAAACGAGTACAATACGGAATAGAAAATAATTATGATTGTATTATGGGATATATTATTACAACTCCACTCCAACGTGAGAGAGTCAAAAAGTATACTCACATACCTCACACGGAGATTCCTAAATGAAGATAGCAGTAGTTACTACTTTCAATAATAGATTATATAAAGAATACGCACACAAATTTATACAGACTTATTTTGACCATTGGCCATGGGACTTACACGTTTATAGTGAAGACCAAATACATTACAATAGCATATTTACAAGAACAAAAGAAAGACTTTTTGAATACAATACATTTAAAGAGATTCCTGATTGTGAATCTTTTGTAGAAAGAAATAAAGATAAGCCTCATGTTCCTCCAAAACAATTTGAAAAAATGTGGAGACAAGTAAAAGGATTTAGACACGACGGAGTTCGATTCTGTTATAAAGTATATGCATATACTGATTTTATTTTAAACAAATCTGAAAATTATGATGCAGTTATTTGCATCGATGCCGATAGTTGGTTCTTCAAAAAAATTGGTAGTGAATTTATTAAAGAACATATATCAAAGCCAGGATGTATGATGTCATATTTAGGAAGAGGGTCAACATACCATTCAGAAGCAGGATTTTTATTTTTTGATTTAAATCATAGTCATACAAAAAATTATGCAGACCAAATGAAAAAAATGTATGACGAAGATTCAATTTATAAAATACCCGAACAACATGATAGTTATGTTTGGGATTATGTAAGAGAAAAGTTTGAATCTAAAGGAGTTTTAACAAACGATATTGGAGATGGAAGAACAGGTCATGTACAAGCACGGTCTGTTTTAGGTAAAGTTTATGATCATGTAAAAGGTCGTAAACCAAAGAAAAAAGGATTTTCTATAGAGAATAGAAAAGCTGTGAATGAATTAAATAAGGATAAGTAACATGATTAATGTATTTGTTGGATATGATACAAAAGAAAAAATGGCCTTTAATGTACTTTCTTATAGTATATTAAAAAATAGTAGTCAACCAATTGCTATTACACCAATATATCTCGATAATATAAAAGATACATTTGTTAGAGAAAGAAATAATCTTTCATCTACAGAGTTTTCTTTTAGTAGATTTATTATACCACATTTAATGAACTACCAAGGATGGGCATTGTTTATGGATTGTGATATGTTAATGAAAGCAGATATTGCAGAACTATGGAGACTTCGTGATGATAAGTACGCAGTACAAGTATGTAAACACGATTACATTCCAAAGAGTCAAACAAAATTTTTAGGACAAGTACAAACTGTTTATCCTAAAAAGAATTGGTCTTCATTTATGTTGATGAACTGTAAGAAGTGTACAACACTAACACCTGACTATGTAAATAAAGCAAGTGGATTAGAACTACACCAATATAAATGGTTAGAGTCAGAAGAACTAATCGGTAGTCTACCTCTTGAATGGAATTGGTTAGCTGATGAATATGAACCAAAAGAAGATGTAAAGAATATTCATTATACTGAAGGTGGCCCATGGTTCTCAGATTATTCTCAATGTGATTACTCTAGGGAATGGTGGGAATATGCAGCAGAAACTTCTGCAACTGGATTGAAGAAAAATGAAGATGGTCAAGTAGTTAGCGTAGTAGAAGAAACTCCTAGGTAGTATGTCAAAAGAAGTTACAGGTTATAATACTTTGCAGAAAAGACCAAGTTTTGGTATGTATTACGGTACAGTAGGCACAGGAAATACTCCAGGGCAAAGAATGAAAGTAGAGTTCATGGAGTCTTTTGGTTTGCCAATTAAAAATGATGAAGCGTTTGATTATATAGAAGTTAAAGGCACTAGTCCTATATATCCTAATTCTGACTTTTGTTTTTCATTTGGGCCGTTATTTGGAGAAGCTACAAATCGTAGAAGTAAATTAAGACAGTCTTTAGGTAAACATTATAGTAAACAAAAATATGGTGGTATATTTTATTTTGATGCTGACCCATTAAAAATGTATGATAATCCTAATGTTTTACCTCGTGTAAGAATTGCATATGGTTCTATATGGCCTGATAAAGCAGAATATTTTTTGAAAGGTAATGCATCTAGATGGGACAAAATAAAGTCACAAAAAAATATTGTTTTAAAAGATTATAATTATAGCAATCAAGGTGAGTTTATTTATATTTGTTGTAATCGAGGTTCAGGTGGTTATTCTGCAAAAGGAAAAAATGCTTGTGAGTGGGCTATAGAAACAACAAATGAATTAAGAAAATACACAGCTAGGCCTATTATAATAAGGCAACATTCTTCTACATCCTATGCATCGTACTCCGATGATTTTTATAAACTACAAAAATTTGCAAGAGAGAATAGTAATGTAAAAATTGAGTCTCCGTCTGATATTGGTAATTATCCTAATATCATTGAACAAACTAAAAAGGCACACAGTGTTATTGTTTATACAAGTACAGCAGGAGTATCTGCAATAGTTGAAGGAAAACCATTATATGTTTTAGGAAATTGGAGTTACCTATACTCAATGAATCATGGTGATTTATCTGAAATAGAAAATCCAAATTTAAATATGCACAGTCAAAGAGAAAGATTTTTTGATTATTATTCTCGTTGTCATTTTAATAAAAATGAACTTCGAAAAGGATTGTATTGGAATAGAATTAGAGGAAGACTTTTATCAGAATGGAAAAAATTATAATAGTAGTTGGTATGCTAAATGAAGATTTAGTAAAAGGAAGACCACCAAAGAAAACTGAAATATTTATGACAGATGTTGCTAGAGACTATCTTGGCAATAAAAAACATATTAGTATTGTGGGTAAAAATGCAATTGATTATGGTAATCAAGATATCACTTTCATGGTTCGTGGTTTAGCTAGAGGAAAAATTATACACGAATTTAATAGAACTAATTCTAATTATTATTATATTGATACAGGTTATTTAATGGCACCAGCTAAAAAGAAACTTGCTGCAGGGCCGGGTAGAAGAAATAGTATTCATAAAGCATATCATAGAATGGTATATAACGGATTACAGAATCTAACTCCACTATCTCCACATCAAATAAAAAGTAGAATTAACCGTTATACAGAAATACAATCTAATTGTACTCGTGGTGTTTCATATGATAATTTAGTGCGACGATTTAAACTTCATACAGGTCAATCTATGAAACATTATACTATTGATCAAGCAAAAAGAGGTAATCGAGTTCTTATTGTACCACCATCTGATAAAGTTTGTGGTCACTATAACATTGATGTAGATAGTTGGATAGAAAAAACAAAAATAGATATTTTAGAAAATTGGAAAGGTAAAACTCCACAGATAGATGTTAGATACAAAGCACCCCGTCGTGATAGAGTTCAATATAGTTTTATGGATCAACTTCACGAAGGACACTATTGGTGCACAGTAACATACAATAGTATTGCAGCTGTTGAGTCAGTTATGTGTGGTATACCTTGTGTATGCACTCTTGGAGAAAATGCTGGAACATCATTATGTGAAAGGTCATACGAAAACATAAATAATCCTTTCACACCAACAAATAAACAAGTACAAGAACTTTTATTTTACTTATCAACTTGTCAATTTACACCAGCTGAACTTGCAAGTGATTTCTGTTACGATATGGTTGATATAATTCAAACGGAGAAATATGTATGAGCAAAGAAACACTTAGTATGAAAAAAGTAAAAGGATGGGTATTACCAACAGAAGATACATCGTTTGATTTATATATTACAGATGATGGATATCAACACGAGCAAAGACAAGAAATTTTAGAACATATTCATAAAGTACTTGGAGATGATTTAAAAAATTGTGTTGATGTCGGAGGTCATGTTGGATTTTGGACAAAAGATTTAATGAATCATTTTAAACACGTTTATGTATTTGAACCAATACCTTTTGTCAGAGAATGTTTTTATAGAAATATACCTGAAGGTAATTGGACAATGTATGAAAGAGGTCTTGGTAATAAATCTGCAAAAGTTCAAATTAAGTATGACCCTTTATCATCAGGTGATACTTTTATTGATGAAAGACCTCATATTGCAACTGATTTAATTAACGGTACATTGAATGAGTTTAGAAAATTTTTAATTAGAATAATTCCATTAGATGATTTAAATTTTAAAGACATTGATTATATTAAAATAGATGCAGAAGGATATGAAGCTGAAGTTGTTCGAGGTGCATTTGATACAATCAAAAGATGTAAACCATTTGTTCATTGTGAAATAAAAGATAGAATATTAGCTAAAACAGATAAAAAGAGACATGAAATATTTGATGTATTTACTGAATTAAATTATAAAATGGTTTTACGCTCTTCTTCTGAATATTTATTTTCACACGAATCATTAATACCAACACCGAGTCCATTTGATAAAGCATTATAATGTATAGATTTCATAAAATAAATTGGCCACATTGTTTATCACACAAAGTATATGATGTGATAGAAAAAGGACATCCTAAAAGATGGCTGAAACAAAATGCAATTAGATTTTTTTGGGGTTTAGGAGCAGACATTCCACAAGCAATTGAAAGAGCTCAATCAAAAGACCAAGAATGGTGGATAGTTGATATAGGATATATCACAGAAGATATTAAAAGATATCCAATTCCTAAAATATTAGACCGTGATAAAACATATTTTAGATTTTCTAAATATGGTCTACATAATGATTTAGCTCATATAATAAATGATAGAACAAGATTTGATGAGCTTACTGAAAAAGAAATAGGTCATACAAAATTATTTAAAAACTTTATTGAAAAACCTATAAATGAAGACGGATATATTTTATTAGCACCTTCTTCTACAACTGTATGTAAACATCTATACAATATGAGTCAAGACCAATGGATTAATATAGCTATAAATGAAATAAGAAAATATACAGATAGAGAAATACGTTTTAGAAATAAACCAAGACCTAATAATGAGTGGTGGAATACAGATATAAAAGATGATTTAAAAGATGCGTATTGCCTTGTAACTAATATGAGTTTATCTACTATTGATGCATTATGTCTTGGAGTGCCTATTATATGTGATGATAGAAATGTATGTTCTACTTTAGGAACGAGTGATTTTAGTTCTATAAATAATTTACAAACAGTTGATAAAGAACAACTAGAAAAAATACTAATTAGAATGGCTAATTGTCAATTTACATTGAGAGAGATAAAACATGGAAAAGCAAACAAAGTCCTTTCACAAAGTTATAATAACGGGAACTGATAAAAAGTATCAACATTACTTACCATGGTGGATACATAATGTTAGTAAAAACACAAGTAGTGACGTTCATATAGCTATAGCTGATTTTGGTATGGACAGCAAATGGAAACATTGGGCAAGAAAACAAGAAGTAGTTAAAGAATGGATTGACTTACCTCCGCCACCTCCTAGATATAAAGGTAATACATGGTTTTATAAACCTATAACTTTATTAGCATCAAAGTATGAAAGTAAAGTATGGATTGATATTGATTGTGAAATATTAGATAATATTGATGCATTATTTAATTTTTTACATGAAGGAAAAATATCTACTTGTCCTGACTATTATCACTCATGGGGATGTAAATATCAAACGGGAGTTTTTGGAACAAAGAGTCAGCCTGAGATACTAAAGAAATGGGCCATTGAATGTGATAGAGGTGTTACAAGTAACCGTGGAGACCAAGAAATATTATGGGATGTTATAAACAGAGAAAATGCTCATCCACGAATTAGTCCAATTCCTGAAGAATATAATTGGCTAAGAATAGCTTTAGATAAAGGTAAAGATATTCCAAATAAAAAAATAATTCATTGGACAGGCGATAGAGGTAAACAAGTTATTGCAGAAAAAATAAATGAATTTAATAGTTTACATTCTATGTAAATTTTGATACTATTATATTATGAAAATTAAAAACGCTATGATTGATTTAGAGACATTAGCAGTAGATTCAGATGCTGTTGTCTTAACTTTAGGTGCTGTAAAATTTGACCCATTTACAGATGAAATAGTAGATAAACTTCATCTTAAATTAGATGTTAACTCACAAATAGAAAAAGGTAGAATTACTTGTGAAGATACATTAGCTTGGTGGGGAAGACAAGATAAAAAAGTTAGAGAAACAGCATTTAGTGAACATGATAGAATTGATGTAGATAAAGCTTTAGATGTTCTTTTAGAATGGTCAATGAATACAAGTCGCGTTTGGTGTCAAGGGCCATCTTTTGATTTTCCAATTTTAGCAAGTTTATTTATTCAATATGAAAAGAAACATCCATGGGAATTTTGGCATCAAAGAGATTCTAGAACTGTTACTAGTTTGATTCCCGAAAATATAAAAGAAAAAATTAATTTTTCTGCACATAATGCAGTAGAAGATTGTGTTGCTCAAGCAAAGTGTGTTCAATATGTTTATAAAAAACTTGGAATTACACACACTTTTTAGTTTACAAACATTGAAAAATAAGGTAGTATATATATTATGGTAGATAACAAAAATTCACAAAAGGAGTCCATCAAAGTATTGCAAGAATGTGCTGAACTTCAGATAAAGAAGTCACAAGATTATAACAATCCCGATAGTCGTGTCAGACAGACAATGTATTATCCGAGAGGTGTTGCAACTATTCTTGATATTGTATGGGCTAAAGTTCTTCGTATGTATTCAGTAGTTGAAGGTATGGAAGAGAATCCAAAGTATGAACCTAACTTCGAATCACTTGAAGATTCAGCAAAAGACTTAATTAATTATTCGTCTTTTATCGTTGCGTATTGTCGTCAAGGTATTGATGGACAAGATGGTTCAAAAGATTATTTAAACAGAGAGATTAAAAAAGTTGAGACAAACGACGGTTGAAGTAAAAGTTAAAAGAGGTGAAAATGCAGATAAAGCATTACGCCGTCTTAAACGTAAATTAGATAAAGAAAATATATTAAAAGATTTTCGTGACCGTCGTTATTATAAAAAACCTAGTGAAGTTCGTAAAGATAAATTAAATTCAAGAAGAAGGAAAAAATGAAAGCATCAACTTGTGAAGTAAGATCAAATCGTATTCGTAAAATTCAAAACGGAGGATATACAGATATCTTTCAAAGAGAAGCAGAACAAGAAGCTAAACGTCGACGTAATTTAATTTTTCAAGGTATGAGGTCGGGAGGTAGACGTTGGTAAAAGTAAATGATATTAGATGGAAACTAGCAAACCAATACGAATATAATAATTTTGTAACAGATAAAACGGGTACAAAAACTATAGAAATAGTTAATGCTACATTTATTGCTGACGAGGATTATATATTTCGTTCTCCTAATCAAGATTATATTAAACGAGAACTAGAATGGTATGAATCAAAGTCACTTAATGTAAATGATATCCCTGGCGAAACACCACAAATTTGGAAAGATGTTTCTGATGAAAACGGAATTATTAATTCAAATTATGGTCATCTTATTTGGTCTGCAGATAATGTATGTCAGTATGATAATGTTCGTATTGAACTAGGTGAGAATCCCGATTCTCGTAGAGCTAATATGATTTATACTAGACCTATGATATGGTTAGACGCATGGAAAAATGGTATGAATGATTTTATCTGTACAAATAATGTTCAATATTTTATTCGTGATAACAAACTTGTAACGTGTGTTTATATGAGGTCTAATGACGCAGTCTTTGGATATAACAATGACTTTGCATGGCAAAAATATGTTAGAGATAAACTTATTGATGATTTAGAAGTTGATACTTATACAAGATATGAACCTGGCCCCATCTATTGGAATGTTGGTTCGTTTCATGTTTATGAACGTCATTTCGGTCATGTCGAAAAATGGATGAAAGAAAACTTTTTAACAGCATCAAAACCCGAATGGTTTGAAGTATGAAAGATAAATGGGA
>VTLG01016577.1_pt1 | contig 24304 bp, 28 predicted proteins | sample 4694571 | NCBI WGS metagenome assembly VTLG01 (sample SAMN12604809, study PRJNA352737) | marine metagenome | biome: ENVO:00000447; feature: ENVO:00000209|ENVO:00000569|ENVO:01000036; material: ENVO:00002151; isolation source: viral sequences binned using virsorter ...
ATCAGTTGATACACATGTGGTTGCCTATATAGAGTATGTGTGTTAGTATTAACACATCGTTCAACCCATTCGGGTCGCAAGTAAGTCGCGGAACGGAGCGTTCATCCCATGATTCCTTTTTTGATGGCGGCTGCTCTCAGTTGTAGTGATGCTAAGGAAATTAACCAAAGCATTATGAAGCAGAGAGATCTAAGTACACTTGATAAGCATGAGCTTATTGAGGTGATGAGAGCTAACACTGAAGAAGGATGTGATTGGGACGCAAACGACTAAAGGAACGGACTTAAAACACCCAACTACTTTAGGAGTAACACAATGGCACAAGTCACCTACCGTGGTATCAAGTACGATACCAATGACAGCAAGTCCTGTCAGAAGCAAGTCTCTGAACTAATCTACAGAGGCATCAAGCATACAGAGTCTAAAACTGTATGTGCAAGGTAAGTAACTGACTTACAGACACGTAATTAGGAGGGGTTGATTCCCCTCCTTTTTTATGTTATAGTATATGCTATAACGATAACGTTATAAATACTCTATGGACAGAGAGAGACTAAAACTAATAGTCAGGAATATGAAGTCTCTAGTGGAAGCACTAGAGGTAGAGGTGTACTCTGATGTAGAGGCTTATCGCACAGATCAGTTTTCGGCACCGCCTACAGACTATGATGAACAATGGGATGATGACGATGGATACCCAGATTAGGGCCCAGACACTAAGCATTCTATTAAAAAATTTCGGAAGTACCCATTCACCTAGAGCCATCTATGAGTGTGCTGATGAATGGTGTAGCAAACAAGTTACTACTGCTGGTTTAGTCTCGTATTTCAATGCGTATTACGGGAAGCAACTCATTAATGAAGGACAAGAAAGCAGCAAAACTTATAATAAAAAGAGCTAAAGAGCATCCACAATGGTATACCGATCAAGAGATAAGGTATGCTAAAATGTTAAAGAAACGACTCAAACGTGAAAAGAAACAGCATGAACGTGAAGTTGGTGACAGTGACCCCAGAAGCGGAACAGACGATGGGGTACGTAGCGAGGGTAAGCAACCCGAAGAACCAAGACAATCCAAACGTCAGTGGTTTATTAAGTTACTGCATAAAGCACGGGCATTGGTCCGTCTTTGAGCAAGCACATATGACCCTTGAGATAGAGACTACAAGGGGTCTTGCTGCACAGATACTAAGGCATCGTTCCTTTACATATCAAGAGTTCTCACAGAGGTATGCAGACAGCACTCAGTTGGGAACTATTCCTTTGCCAGCATTGCGTCGTCAGGATACAAAGAATAGACAGAACAGTACCGATGATTTAGAACCTCCTCTAAAGACGAAGTATTATGCTAGAATGTTGAAGCATTTTGAGGAGGCAACAAATATATACGAAGAGATGTTAGAGGATGGTGTGGCAAAAGAGTGTGCTAGATTTGTACTACCTCTTGCTACTCCTACTAAGTTATACATGACTGGTAGTGTTCGTTCTTGGGTACATTATATTGAACTAAGATCAGGACATGGTACGCAAAAAGAACACATGGATATAGCAAATGAATGTAAAAGAATATTCACTGAACAGTTCCCTGTAGTAGCAAAAGCCCTTGAGTGGGTCTAAATAACTTTACATTATTATTTTATTATGCCAACATACCCTGTAAAAAACAAAGAAACTGGAGAGACAAAAGAACTTTCCATGACAATGAAAGCATATGATGAGTGGAGAAAAGAGAATCCTGACTGGGATAAAGATTGGTCCAAAGGTGTTGCTGGAATGGGAGAAGTAGGAGATATGCACATGAAAGGAGAAGCAAACTCCAGTGGATGGAACGAGATACTAGATAGAGCATCCAGACAACCTGGTGCTACAGTTCGTAAAAACCGAGACTATAGTTAAGTATGCCACGTAAGAAGAAGACTGACGATCCCATTGGAGTAGGACTGACGGCTAAGCAAATGAGACGGAAGAAACCTATCAATGCAGATCTCCTTGTAGACATAGATCCCCTCACTGATAATCAGGAGAAGTTTTATAATGAGTATGATGCAGGTAAACATTTGTTTGCCTATGGATGTGCTGGTACAGGTAAAACATTTATTGCATTATACAAAGCACTTAAAGAGGTTCTTGATTTAGAGACTCCTTATGAAAAGATTTACATCGTTCGTTCTCTTGTTTCTACACGTGAGATTGGTTTCCTTCCAGGAGATCATGAGGATAAGTCTTGTCTTTTCCAGGTTCCATACAAGAAGATGGTGAAGTATATGTTTGAGATGCCTACAGATACAGACTTTGAAATGCTGTATGGTAATCTTAAAACACAGGAGACTATGACGTTTTGGAGTACCTCATTTATACGTGGTACAACACTAGATAATGCAATTGTTATAGTTGATGAATGCCAGAACTTGAATTTTCACGAACTTGATAGTATAATAACTAGAGTAGGAGATAATTCTAGAATTATTTTCTGTGGTGACGGAGTTCAAACTGATCTTCGTAACAACTCTGAACGTGCTGGACTGGGTGATTTTATGAAGATTATTTCAATGATGGAATCATTTGCATTGATTGAATTTACTATTGATGACATCGTTCGGTCTGGATTGGTTAAGGAATACATCCTTGCCAAGCATTCATTAGGCATGCTATGACATTTATTCATCATAATTTTTTAGGTGACATTGAACTTGAAAAACGCGAGACTCCAGGTTGTAGACTCTATCAAGTCCCTTCAGGTGATTGGGTTCCTTCTATCACTTCAGTTACTAGTTTTTATAACAGAGATGTTTTTATTGACTGGCGGAAGCGTGTTGGAGAGGAGGAGGCAAATCGAATTACGAAAAAGGCGACGGCGCGTGGTACGGATTTCCATGAAGCCGCTCAAGGATATCTAGAGAATAAAGAACTGGACTGGAATAACTTCCTTCCTGCTACCCAATTTATGTTTCACCATGCTAAACCTTATCTCAACCAGATTCAGAATGTTCATGCAATCGAAAGGACTCTCTACTCAGAGTATCTTGGCCTTGCTGGTCGTGTTGATTGCATTGCTGAGTACGAGGGAGAACTTGCAGTAATAGACTTTAAGACTTCTGAGAAGATTAAACCTGAGAAGTGGTTAGAGAATTACTTTGTACAGGAGCAGGCATATGCTTGCATGTATTATGAACTGACTGGTATACCAGTTAAGAAACTGATTACCTTGATGGTAACACCAGGTGGAGATGTAAAGGTGTTTGACAAACGGAACAAAGACGAGTATATTAAGTTATTAGTTAGGTATATAAAGAAATTTGTCTCCTCTAATCTCGAATCTCATGGTAATGGATAAAGAACTAAACGAAGTGTTGGAGAAGAAGTTTCTTTGTCCATCCAAATTTGCACAGGACATTGAAAAGATTGTCATTGAGAATAATGAACTCAACTACATAGAAGCTATAATTGTTTATTGTGAGGAGAATAGTATAGAGTTGGAGGCAGTACCTAAGTTACTTTCGAAACCACTGAAAGAAAAACTTAAATACAATGCACAGGAATTAAACTTTTTAAAACGAACCTCACGAGCTAAGTTACCACTATGAACCCTGACGAAAATCCTTTCTGGGGTGAACCAACTCCAACAGATGTTTGGGATGATATGCAGAAGTTAGATCATTTATATGAAGAATTACTTTGGGATCACAGAGATAAATTAGAGTTTGCAATAGAAGGAAACCACATTACAATTAGAAACAGATCTAGAGAAGGCAGGTGATGCCCTTTGAAACTTATAAAACTTATCTGGCAATGAAGAATCATTTCACCAAGGATAAGTATGATTACCACAAGTACTGTGGTCGTTCTCGTGCTACCTTACAGGCATTCCATAAGCGTAAGGATAGGTACTTCTTTGAGAAGATGTCTCGCGCACGTCCTGACAAAGAGATAGAGGATTACTTCCTAGCAAACTTTGTAACGTGTGAAAATCCAGAGACATTATGGATAGGAGAGATAATGCAGGAGGGGGATAAGAATTATACACAGTGGCAGAAGAAGGTGCAGTCACTGTCTTATGTGTTTAGAGAAGACATAGATAAACTCTTTGATAGAAAGGTGGATGAGGTGTTCGATTGTAGTAAGGGACACCCTCATATATTACGAAGTTACTTGGGTGGATTCACTACCTTGGAAACTCTAGTGATATGTGATAGAATATTTGGGTACGTTAAAAACTTTGACAAACAGTTGCAGGATCCTGTGTGGGAAACCGTCAGCAGACGGATAAAAAAGTACACACCTTTCCTAAATATTAATGTACCTCGCTATAAAAAAGTCCTTAAGGAGATCGTATTATGAATTTCTTTGATTCTGAAGTTGTCCGAAAGGAAATGACAGACATCCAAGAGCTTCAAGAAGAAGTTTACGGCAGTGTCTTTAATTTTCCTCAGATGGAAACAGAAGAACAATTGGATCATATAGAACTTCTTATAGAACTTCTTGAGAAGCAAAGGATTCTCTATACTCGTATGAGTTTATCAGATGATCCTGAAGCAAAGAAGATGAAGGAGAACATCCAACAGTCTGCTGTGATGATGGGCATGCCCAAAGATGTTGACATGGCAACCGTCTTTGCCAATATGGAAAAGATGATTGAAGTTATGCGACAGCAGGTTGACACTCGTTCTCGTTGATTCTATAATATACAGGTACATACAAGCCAAATCTCAAAACAAAAGCCAAATCTATGTCTTTTTCAAGTCTAAAGAAACAGTCTTCTCTTGGTTCGCTCACCTCCAAATTAGTTAAGGAGATTGAGAAGACAAGTGCCACCAGAGGTGGTGCTGATGAGCGTCTCTGGAAACCAGAACTGGATAAAACCGGTAATGGTTATGCAGTAGTCCGGTTCCTTCCTGCACCTGATGGTGAGGATTTACCTTGGGCAAAAGTATATTCACATGCTTTCCAAGGTCCTGGAGGATGGTACATCGAGAACTCTTTAACCACGATTGGTGGTAAGGATCCAGTATCCGAATACAATCGTGAGTTGTGGAACAGTGGTAACGATTCTGATAAAGATGTTGTTCGTAGACAGAAGCGTAAGCTTTCTTACTACGCAAACATCTATGTCGTAAAGGATCCAGTTAATCCCCACAATGAAGGAGGAGTCTTCCTGTTCAAGTTCGGGAAGAAAATTTTCGATAAGTTAACAGCCGCAATGCAACCGGAGTTTGAAGATGAAACACCCATTAATCCATTTGATTTCTGGCAAGGAGCAAACTTCAAGCTTAAGATACGCAAGGTGGATGGTTACTGGAATTATGACAAGTCAGAGTTTGATGCTTCTGCACCTCTGCTTGATGATGACGACGCTCTCGAAGCAGTCTGGAAAAAAGAATACTCATTGGCAGACTTTACTGCCCAATCTAACTTCAAAAGTTATGACGACCTAGAAAGGCGTCTTAAGTCCGTGCTTGGACAGAAAAAAGCACAACGTCCTGTTCTTGATGAAGAACTAGAGGATGAAAGTGAAGGCCGTAGCGCCGCAGTACAACAAGTTGCAGCAGCAACTAGTGTTGATACTGATGAGGATAATGCTCTTAGTTATTTCCAGAAACTTGCTGAGGAATAACTAACCTAAGTTAGGATTTGATCCTCTCTTTAATTTCGGGTTGATATATTCACTCGACATCTCATAGTCAAGAACGGTTTCCATTTCGTCCATGACTTGAGCAAGAAAACCAGACTCTAGGATGTTGATATTTCTTTTATCATCCTGGAGTCTTTCTTCATATGTACGATAACTTATACCACTAACAGGATTAATTTCAACAACTCTATTAGTTCCAGAGTCTAAGAATTTAACTTTATATGTTGAGTCAACAATCTTACCTTTAGGTACAAATATTTTTCCTTTGGAATCTTTTACTTCTATAGTTTCATAATGTTTTATTTCATCAACTGCTCCTTCGGTTCCATACTTTTCAATAATATAATTATTAAAATCTGCTTGTGTTAAAGGCCATTCATTTCTTACATTGATGATATTATTTGAAGCAAGTATTACCCAATCTAAATCTTCATCACCATAGACTTCATAAGCGACAGCATCTGGACGCATATCACCGATGATTTTATACTTGGTGAATGCCATAAAGTCTGTGAATATATCTTCACGTATGATGGCACGTCTGAATAGATTCTTTACTTTAAGAAAGTCACTATTAGTTTGTCTCTCATTAATACGAGAGATGTATTCAAAGTTTGGGAGTTGAGAGAAATAGTTAGACATTAGTATCCAATAACAGTTCCATCTGGATCAGTTGAGTCGTCATCGAGGTGACTGTAATCACTATCCAAGATAGGTTCTAGTTCTTTAAATGAAAGTGACATTTCATATGCAGTCATAGAAGAGTCTGGTAATGTCATGTATGAGTTGTCTGGTGTATAGTTGACACCAAAGTTAGTTAGGGCAGCAATTTTAATAGTATTTAAGAACTCATGTTGATTACCTTTACCATTGTAGTATCTAATATCAAATATGTTTGGTGATGAAAGGAACATTCCGTTGCCAGTTGATTCCTTAACAGACATCCCTTGCTTGAACATACGAATGATTTGCCTGACTATTTTAGTTTCCTTCGCATTTCTTGGTGTCATTCTAAAAGTGTATTGGAATGAACGTAGAGTAGGACCAGTGAACAGCAGTTCCATATTGGGGTTGAGTACTGCTCCTTGAGAACGACTCAATGCTTGGTTAGGAGTGACACCAATGTTAGGTATCTGTGCAAGGATTGCTAACTTTGCTGCTGTTCCAAACTCACCAGAAGAAGCTTTTGCTTCTCCAATTAGATTTGATACTGCTTCTCCTGTTGCTGCAAATGGTGCATTACTATTCATTATACCTAAACCACCTTCTGCGATTGCCATTTGCAATCCATTCATACTATGCTGACCCCATTCAACAGCATTGGTATCTCTAATGCCAGCAGGTATAGGAAGGATGACACTACCATAGGGTGGTGTCTTCATCATTCTTTCACTAGGTCTTACACCTCTAGAACCAACTCTTTTAAATCCACCTGGCACCATTTTGAACATTGAAATCTTCATGAAGTCAGTGCCATCAAGAAGTTCAAAAGGATATCTTAGGTTTCTCCAGTACTTTGTTCTTTGTAATGGTTTTATAGCAGCAGTACTCATTGATTTCAAATTCAATGAGGGTTCACCTTTATCTTTTCCTCCTGCCATTCCGGACCAGTTAGGATCCGCCTTTGTCATATCAAGATCCTTCATGGTGCCGGTATTATTATATGCTTCCATTACTTCTGGAGCTACACCAGCCTTATTAATTGCTTGTCCTTGAGCACTCCTTACTTGATCTGCTGCACCATTTGATTCACCTGCCCATGGTTCACCACTTGATGTACTATAAAATCTTCCATCATCATACTGTTCATATGTTGTTGTCTTCTTTGATCTGCCAGTACCATTTGTTACACTTAGTGATGCACCTTGATTTGGTCCACCTCCAGGAGTGAATGTTAATGAGGCTCTTTGATTAGCCTGATTAGTTTTTATACTGATAGTTTCTTGCACTATTAATATCTTTTTAGTTATTTAGAACGAAATTTTGATAAGGAATTGTTTTCATCTCATCTATCTCTACTGGATGTACATAATATAACTGTCCTACTACCTCTAAGAAGGTATAGTTTCTCATAGTTCCCCAGTGAAAGTTAAAACCTTTGAACCCTGTTGGATGATATTCTGTGACAGCAACCAAAGGATTAGTATCGTATGTAATGTTAGGAGTCTTTGCTCTGTAGATAAAAGTATAGTAGTTTCCTAAATCTGGTACTGGTGTTACAGTATCAGATAATACTTCTATAAGTGACAGCATGAGGTCATCAGCATCCTCTGTTCCTATTAATCCTTTTAGGACAGGTGTTATCCTATTCCTATGAGGTTTTTGTAGGAGTAAACTATCAGTCATATACCTAGTTCTTTTTCAGTGACTATCTTAAAGGTTAGTTGTCTATTTTCACAGAACTCTTGCGCTGCCTTCCACTTTGCTTGGTTCTTTGCATACTCTGCTACTTCACGGATGTAAGTTCTCTTTTGTTTCCTTCCTTTTGTAGGAGGAGAGCATTGTCTTTTTGGTTTAACTTCGATTACATATCTCATTGTCTTACCATTATTTTCTTTAACTTTCATATAGAAATCAGGAAAGTAACGGTGAACACGTCTATCAAGTGGTGATAAGTATGGGATAGAGAATTCCTCACTACTCCATTCAACTATATTTACATTTTTATCACACCATTTCATAAATTTTAGTTCCCAAAGGGATCTATAAATGATGTTTCTTACGTCTCCTTTGTACTTATTAGGGTGAGTTGGAAGAAACTTACCTTTATATGTCATACATAGTATAGGGAAAACACCATATGGTATTTAGATGGCAGGCAACATACCTGGTACTCGATATAGTACATCGGCTTTTCTGAGTAAGTTTGGAAACATTGCTCAGACGAGTCAATATAGATCTCATATTGTATTTCCGCAGGGAGTTTATAACTTTTTGAGGGATGCAAGAGATGTACCACAAGAATTACTGATGGAAGCAGGTATGTTGTGTAAGGCAACTTCCATTCCAGGTTCTTCTTTGATGACACATGATGTCAATGATTATTATGGAATCACTCAGAAGCATGCATATCGTCGTCAGTTTGATGGAACAATTGATTTAACATTCTATATTGATAGTAATTACTCAGCACTTTATATGTTTGAGGGTTGGTTAGAATATATCTTGAGTGTTTATGGTAAGAATCCTAAGAATAGAAACTCATATTATGTTGCAGAGTATCCAGATAATTATCGTTCTTCTTTATTCCTCTATAAGTTCAATAAAGATCAGAATGCACGATGGGATGTTGTGAATCCATTCTTTGAGTACAAAGGCAGTATTGCATATGAATTCATAGGAGCATTTCCTCAGAATATTTCATCAACTACTGTTTCATATGATCCTTCACAGAACCTTGAGTTTACCGTTACCTTTGCTTATGAAAGGTATATAACTGATAGGACTGGTGGTAGAATGGAACAAAGGAATCCTTCTAGAACAACAGGAAGACAGAGACAACCTTTACTTAATGCACCAGAACGTAATCCTTCTAATAGAATACCAAGTAGGGGTGATGATACTGCAGGTACGACATGGGTAGGAGAGAATTCTACATGGGTTGATAGAAATGGTAGAGTCATTGCTCCTAGAGTAGGTGGCAAGTCTCCAATGGTTAATTCTGAAACGGGAGAACCCATCTTACCTAGCATGGCTGAAGAAGGTAATACTATTAATCCTTCTACTGCAAGGAAGAGACAACAACAAAGTACTTCTACACAGACATCTAGAAGTAGATCAGGTGCTGTAAGGTAACCCCTCTAAATAAAAACATAATATTATATTTGTAATGCCTTTACCAAAGATAGCTACGCCAACTTATGAACTTGAGTTGCCATCAACAGGAGAGTCAATAGAATACAGACCTTTCCTAGTTAAAGAAGAAAAACTTTTAGTCCTTGCTATGGAGAGTGAGGATACGAAAACTATAACGAGAGCCATTAAAGAAGTTCTTAAATCTTGTATAAAAACTAAGGTTAAAGTAGAACATCTTCCAACTTTTGATATTGAATATCTATTCCTTAACATCAGAGGTAAGTCTGTTGGAGAAGAAGTAGAAGTCACTGTTATATGTCCTGATGATGAGAAGACAGAAGTTGATGTTGTTATTCCTATTGATGAGATTCAAGTTCAGAAGTCTAAGGGACATAGTGATACTATTCCACTAGATGATACTCTGTCAATGAAGATGAAGTATCCTTCTTTAGATCAATTCATTCAGAGTAACTTTGATACTGCTGCATCTCAAGGTTCTCAGATGGAACAGTCATTTGATTTGATTGGTTCTTGTATTGATACCATCTATAGTGAAGATGAAGCATGGCCTGCTTCTGAGTCTAGTAAGAAAGAACTTAATGAATTTCTTGAGCAATTAAATTCTTCTCAGTTCCAAGCAGTTGAGAATTTCTTTGAGACTATGCCTAAGTTATCTTATGAAGTTCCTATTACTAATCCTAAGACCAAGAAGAAGAGTACTGTTACTCTGGAGGGACTAGCAAGTTTTTTCGCATAGCACTCTCCCACATGGATTTGGAGAGTTATTTTAGAATTAACTTTGCTTTGATGCAGTACCATAAATACAGCTTGACTGAGATTGAGAATATGATGCCTTGGGAACGAGACATCTACGTTGAACTTCTTAAACAACACCTCGAAGAGGAACGAGAAAAGCAGAAACAAGATGGCAATTAAGTCCAACAAATTTTTCAATCTTTCTAATGAGCTTACAACTCAAGGGACTCTTGATGGACATAAATTAAGTAATGCTGAAAGAATAGAAGCATTTAAGAAGAGGAAGGATCCAATTAAGTTTAAAACTTTTGTTGAAAAGCTTTTAGACAAGAAGGAATCTGCTGCACCATTAGAATCTTTGCCAGCACCTAAGAAACCAAAGGCACTTCTTCCTGAGGGTGATACACCTGCAAAGAGAATGCGTGAAGCATTTGATAAGAGACTTGATGATCTATTAGAAAGTATTAATAAGAACGTTGGTGGTATTCTTGCTGTTATAGAGAAACGTGCAGACACAGAGGAAGATAGTTCAGATGAGTTAAAGCAGGAGAAAGAAAAAGATAAGAGAGCAAAGGGAGAAGAGAAGAAAGAGAAGAGTAAAGCAAAGGCACCAGCAATGCCAGGGTTTGTTAAGAAATTAACAGCACCTGTTGCTGGTTGGTGGGAGACTATTTTAAAAGGATTTACAATGCTCCTTGCTGGTTGGGGTATTGATAAATTGTTTAAGTGGTTAGGTAACCCAGCAAATGCACAAGCAGTAGAGGATCTGAGAGAATTTATAGTGGTTACATTGCCACCAATATTGAAGGGTATTCTTGCTCTGGTTGCTCTTGATATTGGGTTAAAGGTATTTGCATTTGTAAAGATGCTTGCCTTAGGTTCTGTTAAATTATTATTAGGATTGAAATCATTATTTGTGAAGACTATGGCTGCTCTTGCTGCTAATCCTTGGTTAGCTGCTGCCTTAGGTATTGCTGCTATTGGTGCTGGTGCTATGTATATGGGAAGTAGGCAGAAACAACAAAGACAAGCAGATAATGAGCGAGATGATGATAGTACTTTAACTGTAGATGAGTTCAGTCAGCAAGAGGATAAGAGTAAGGTTAATGTTCCATTAAGTCAAGCATATGGTGAGACAGGAACTTTTCCTGGGATGATGAATTTTAATCAAGGTGGTTTTGTATCAGGACCTGATGGAAAAGATAGAGTACCTGCCAAGTTAACTGCTGGTGAGTTTGTTATGAGTAAAGGTGCTGTAGAAAAATATGGTACTGATACTCTTGAAGGAATGAATGCTGCTGGTGGTGGAAAGAATAATGGTTCACCTTTGCGTGGATACAATGAAGGTGGTAAGGTTGAGAGAACTAATCAGGGTGGAGGATTGTTAGGTAGGACTGGTAAGGTAGGATTCATAGGGGATGATAGAAAGGTTAATAGATTCCCAGGACCTAAGAAAGAAATGTATTTCTTACAGGTTCAAAAGAATAATGGTAACATTGAGATATGGAATGAAGAGTTTGGTTCTGATAAGTATATCGGAACAATGGATCCGAAGACTAAGAATATACAATTCAATCAGAAGTGGTGGGGTGGAGCGAAACCATTTGAGGTTGCATTCTTTAGTCAGCAGAAAAATAAACAGATGGTTGCTGCTCAAGCAAATAAATTAATAAAGCAAGCAGCATCTGCAAAAGAAATAACAAAGAAGAAAGCAGATCAACTTATGAGTAATCCTCCTGGTAGTGGAGGAGGATCTATGTCAGATGGTGGTGTGAATATTGGTGGTGGTAGTCAGGGTGGTGGACAGGAAGGGCCAGACTCTGGTACACAACCATTGTTCTCCCCTATTGATACTTCTAATCTTTCTTCGTTAACAACTAAGGCACTCTATAGTATCTTACAATGATGTTAGGAGCTCTTACTAAAGGCGTCGCTGGCGCATTAAAGAAACCTAAGCAATCTAAGAAGATTGATCCGAAGAAGTTTGCTGGTCAAGTAGAGGAGACTAAGGCTAATGCAAAGGGTGGAGCATTAGTACCTCAACCTCAACTTTCTATCATTAAAATTGTTGATGTAAAGGTTGGTGCTCAGAAGAAGAGTACTAAGGGACCATTTGAAACTCTTCGTGAGAGAACTCATGATCTTTGGAAAGCATTACGTAGAGAAAGTAAAGCAAAGAAGATTAGAGCAAAGAAGAAAAAGGTTAATGAACAGAAGAAGAAGAGAAATTACTTAGAGAATCTTAGAGAGAGTGCTGTTGGTAAATTTGCTGCTGGTGCTACAACGAAGTTAACATCACCTGTCGCTGGATTCTTTGAGACACTTATTAAAGCTATTGCTTTAATATTTGCAGGGTGGTTGATGAATTACCTCCCTCAAATACTTGAATTTATTAAAGGTTTTATTGGTATAGTACAGAAGATAATAGCACTTGCAAAACCTATAGTTCTTGGAATTTTAGCAGTAGGTACATGGATTACTGATAAGGGAGTAAAACTTATTGCAATGTTAGTTGGGATTAAACCTGATGAAGCATTAAACAATAGTATTATAAAGAATATTACTGAGATTCAGAAGAGAATTCCTCTTATTGAAGCAGCGTTTGCAGCTTTCGCTGTGTTCTCAACGCTAAAGGTTCTTGGGATAGGAGGTGGAAAACCTCCTCGTGGAACACCAAAAGGATCACAAGCACAAAGGTTAAGACAAACAGGACAGGGTGGTAATAGATTCAACTCAATGAGGAGAAGACTTAGGACAAGTAGTGCTACTAAACAAGTACGGAATAGATTTGCTAGAAGATTTGGTGCACAAGCAGCACGTAGAAGATTTACTGGGCAGGTAGCAGGTAGGGTAGTTGGTAGAGGTCAAAAACTCATGACTGGGTTACGTGCTGGAGCCTCTAAGTCAAAAGCACTGCTAGGTAAGTTGGGTAAATTTGCTAAACTTCCTGTCATTGGTGGACTTATTGTAGCAGTGACTCAGTTAATAGCAGGTGAACCACTTGGTAAGGCATTGTTTATGGGTGTTGGTGCCGGATTGGGTGGTATTCTAGGTGGATTAATTGGTGCTGCTGGTGGTCCTCTTGCTGTAGTTGGTGCTATTCTAGGTGAGATGCTTGGTACATTTGTTGGTGAGTTATTATATGAAGGGTTTATGGGTAAAGGATGGGGTGCTGCTGGTGAGAAACTTAAGGGTGTTTTGGTAGGTATCTGGGATAAGATGCTGGCACCATTAGGTAAGTGGATTGGTGGTGTATTTGGTAGATTTGTTGAAAAATTTAAGGAAGAGAATAAGTTACCAAAATGGATGGGTGGTGGTACTAATTGGTTGCAAATAATAAATCCAATTATTACTACACCTCTATTGTTTAAAGCATTTTTTAGTGCTCCAAAGGATGAGAAGGTGAAAGATGTGAAAGATGAAAAAGATGATGAAGTTAAGAATGAAGAAAATAAATCAGCAGATGCTATTAAACCAGGAGATTCTTCTAGTAAGTCTAAGGATGCAGATGCTATTAGTGAGTCTGCTTCTTATGATAAACCAGGTGCTGGTGGTGGAGGTGGTACTATTATGCCTGTTAACATTCAACAAATGCAAGGAGGAGGAAGTGGTGGAGGTGTATCCTCTAGAGGTGGTAGTGCTAGTACATTAAATACATATGAAATTACTAATACGTATAAGAAAGCACTTACCCTTGCTCGTTTTTATAGAGATTAATAATGTCAATATACGATTATCAACCTAGAGGAGGAATAAGAGGTAGAGGTATAGGATCTTCAGGAGATTCTGGTGCTGGTGATAGTCCTAGTGCTAGTAAGTCTAGTAAAGAGAAGAAGAAAAAAGAACAACCAACTTTTAAGGAACTTTCTATTCAGAATCCAAAGACAGGTAGATCTTCTACTTTATATGGAGGACTAGTTGAGTTCAATTATTATGAAAGTATTCTTTCTAATCATATTACTGCTTCATTAGTTGTTGCTGACTCAGGTAATACTATAGGTGAAGGAAAGAATAAGAAGGATCTTTTAAATGGTTTACCAGTAAGAGGTGGAGAACCAGTAAGGGTAAGAGTAGTAGACACAAAGAATTATGAGTTGAGATTTGTTGGTGGTGATGGTTCTTTCTATGTGAATAGAGTTAAAGATATCATTACAGATCCTAAGAATACTATTATGACTATGGATCTCTGCACTAAAGAGTTTATAGGTAATGAACAGGCAAGGGTGGTAAAGAGATATAGTGGAAAGATATCTGAATCTGCTAGGAAGATAGCATCAAGTGTTCTTAAGACTAATAAGTCTTTAGATATAGAGGAGACATCTAACAGTTATAATTTTATTGGTAACATAAGGAAACCCTTTTTTACTTTGACATGGTTGGCAACAAAATGTATTCCTGCTGATGGTGCTTATGGAAAGACTGCTGGATATTTTTTCTTTGAAACTCATAAAGGATTTCAGTTCAAATCTATTGAGACTTTAGTTGGTCCAACTAAGGGTGGTGGGAGTGCTGACTCAAAGAATGCTAAGAAGTATGAGTTTACTCTTACAGATAAAGTAAGAAGTGGGTATGATAAAATCATACAGTATAATTTGAATCAGAATATTGATTTACAAGAGAAGTTAGCAGTAGGTGCTTACAATGCTAGGTTCTTATTCTTTAATCCCTATACTTATAATGTAAAGTCAAGTGACTTTTCAATGTCTAAAGATCAGGATGGTAAAGTAAAGAGTGCAGGAACAGAGTTGTCATTTGTTGCAGAAGAGTTCAGACAAGGACCTACTAGAGGAGTTAGTGCTGTATTGGATGTTGGTACACTTCCTAGTGGAGAAGATGCTAGGAAGCAAACAGAGCAGTGGAAGAAGAAAAAGGATGAAACTAATGATAGAGTTAAAGAAAGAAGTGTACAAGCAATCACTAGATACAATCAACTCTTCTCTATAAGTGTTGATATTATGATAGATGCTGACTTTTCTTTGAAGGCTGGTGATACAATATACTGTGAGTTCCCTGATCTTTCTTCTGAGACTAAGCGTCCTAGTAAGGAGACAAGTGGACTGTATTTAATCGCGAGTCTATGTCACAAGGTTTCACCAGCAAATTCATTCACTACTCTTAACCTGATTCGTGATTCGTTTGGCAAAAAGAAAAGCTGATATATTATTTCAGCTTTCAATTACAAAAAAGCCCGAAAAAAAATCGTGGTAATTTTTTACCCTATTACTTTTTCAAAATTCCCTTCTAAATATCAAAGTAAGGAACTAAACTATGTCAGAAATCAAACACGACTTAGACCATGAGGTCTATATTGAAGCAGATGGTAAAGAGCATGTGAACCATGGTAAGATGGAGTATACTAGGGCAGACTTAGAATCTGCTCATGCTTATTATGATGAGTATCATAAAGGGGAAGAGGTTGATCCTGGTGGTGGTAAAATAAATGATTGGCATACTAGACATCAGGATAAGCATCTAGAAGTCTATTGTGATAATCATCCTGACGCAGAGGAGTGTAGAGTATACGACGAATGATTGATGAATCCCTGATAAAAAAACATTCCATTGGACAAGATGGTTTTACATGGTGGTTAGGCCAGGTATGTGAAGCCAAAACTTGGGCAGCCAATTATCCAGTTGTAACTACTGATAAGAAAGCAGAGGAAGAATTACCAGGGTTTAAAAGGAGAGTAAAGGTATCCATTCTTGGTTATCATACTGAGAGTAAGGAAGAACTAAAGAATGATGAATTGCCTTGGGCATATTGTTTGATGCCTACTAGTGCTGGTGGTGGTTCAGGGGGTTTCTCTGAATCACTTGCCTTTAGTGGTGGTGAATGGGTGTTTGGTTTCTTCCTTGATGGTGAGGATGGACAGCAACCAGTTATCATAGGACTGTTTGATAAATCAGCACAAGAGGACTTTAGAAATGAGGTACCTCCTGCAAGGTATGAACCTTTCTCTGGGTATACTAATCAGAGAGTAGTACCATTAGGTAGTAGGAAAGATGATGAAAATGTTGATAAGTCTGCATCAGGCGGAGCAGATATAGCAGTAGGTACTACAGGTGTTAAGAGAACGGGTACTAAAACTGAGTCAGCAACTTATTCTGAGAATGAAGATACTGATCTAAATTTAAAAGGTACTACTGCTGTAGATAAATGGAATGAAGCAACAGGTGATACATTAGTAGCAGATAATTCTGATACTAGAAATCCAATGGAGACTATTGAGGTAGCAAACCTACGTCTTTCAAAGGTTATGGCTCTTTGTAAGGAGTATGATGGATATTTTACTGATGTAGGAAGAGATGATATTGTACAGGGGTATGTTAAGTATGAACAGAAGAGATGTGCAAATAAAATAAGCGAAGCCCAAAAGACTATGATGTCTCAGGCGAAGAGGGCTCAAGAAGAAGCAATGGGTGATGCGTTTAGTAATATTGCTACAGTTGCTCCACTAAGTAAATTACTTTCTGCAAAGGTTGCTAATAATAAATCGATTAATAAAATAATCAATGTCTTTAACAGTCAAATAGCAGCAATGCCTAGTGAGGCAATGAGTTTTGTTAAACAAAGTTCTGGTAGAATGGTGAGTCAACCACCATGTGTTGTTGAATCATATACTGGTGCTCTGTTGGGTAAGACTCTTGGTGGATTTGATTCTGCCATGACAGATATTATGAGTGATGCTAATAATATAATGGCGACTGTAGATAAGGCAGGTTCTCTTGCTCAGATGGGATTGGGTGCAGCGAAAGCACTTCAGAGTGGTGGAATTGGTGGACTTGCTAAAGGATTGTTGGGTGGTGGTGCTAGTTCTCTTCTTACAGGTGGATTGAATGCTCTGGGTGGCATATCAATTCCTATAGATGGACTTCCCAAGTTCAAATCATCTTATAAGAAATTATTTGTTGGACACAAACCATTACCTCCTCCTGAAGTAAAGAGAAGAAATATAAGTAAAGGTGGTGCTGCAATAGCACCTACTATGGCTAAGATGGGCGGCGCTATTGAGAGTTTTGCTAACTCTAGTAGTGCTTTGACACAGTTGTCTAGTGGTATTAGTAATTTCACTCAGAACAATTCAATCTTTAGTACGGCTGTCAATCTTGCAGGTGATCATATAGGTGACTTAGGTGGACTGGGTGCTGTTACTGACGTTTTAAGTAAGGCAAAGAATTTACAATCATTCAAAGATTTACCTGGAACTATAGGAGATTCTGTTTTTGAATCTACTAAGACTATGTTGGATGGTGGTGCTACATTAGATGCTGCATTACAGGCAGCGGATGTTATCTATCCAGGTAGTGGTTCACTTGTTAAGGGTGCTTTTGAAGCACAGAAATTAATATCTAGAGATAGTGGTGGTGGATGTGAAACTGGACCATCATTAAATGGACCACCATTAGTAGAGATATATGGTGGCGGTGGTACAGGAGCGACTGCTAATGCTGTTGTTGGTAAGAGTGGTTCTATTCTTGCCATTCAAATGACTAGACCTGGAAAGGGATATCAAACACCTCCTTTTGTAGTTGTTAATGATCCAAGTGGATTGGGTAGAGGGTGTATTGCTCATGCACATTTAAGTAATGCAGAGTTGAGAACAACAGGTTCATCGGGTGTTATTGAGATTACTATTGATAGTGCTGGAGTTGGTTACATTGCTACTCCTGATGGTAGTGTTGGTGGGCAAGGGATTTCGTTTGCAAAAGCAGGTGACACAGTTATAAAAGATAAGCAAGGTAATTATTATGCATTTGAACCTGGAACTGGTATTAAGATACCACCTGGAGGTGTAGTTTATCTTCCTGCTGGTACAAAATGTCAGGTACCTACTAGCACAATCAAAACTGATGGTGAATCAGTACTTGGAGATACATCAAGTCGAGTAGTAAATTATGCTGCTATTCGGTTCATGCATACCTTTGATACCAATAGTGGCGATGTTATTATACCTGGACCTCAAGGAGCAGAAGGAAAGAATAAACCTGGTTTCGGTGCAGGTAATGATTTGAAGAGAGCAAAGGAAGAAGGTTATAGTGATGCTGATATTAGATTTTTCCTTGAAGGTGATCCTAATAGAGGAAAGCAGGGTTACTTTGTGACTCGTATGAATGGTGCTATCGGACGGAATATGCAGAAGTTGTTGGACAATCCTAAATGGGGACAACTTCCTGTAATGAGTAGTGGTGGTAAGAATCCAGGTAGGATTAAGTCATTGCAGATTGATTTGAAGAAGGGGTTTAAAGGTTATTCTAAGGTAACAGATGGTTCACGTTTGGGTGCTGGTCCTGTTTTAAGTTTACGTGATGCTGTTACTGATAGAAAGATTAGTAATGTTCTTGAGAGACAGACAGGTATTTGGTTGAATGTTAATGCAGATCTTGGAGGTAACACAGAGATAATAGATATGTTTAAGCAAGCAGAACTTGTTAATATTGAAGGAAGGACAGAAGAGTTTGGTAAGTTTGGTACTGCAGGTAGAAGAACATGGGCTCAGACAAGACAAGAAGTAGGAGCACAATCAGACAGTAATCTTAGTGGTGGTGGATTAGTAAAGAATATTTTAGGTGAGCAGTATAGAACTCTTGATCCATGGAGAGCAGATCTTGCTGATGGAACAAGGTTGACTTTTAGAGGAGCATACAATCATAATACTGGGTTAACTAAAGAACAGATGGCAAAACCTTATGATCTTTCTTTAAATAACTATCGTTATTTTGTATTTGATTATGTTGTAGAGGTTTATAGTACACCATTTGGTTATTCATATGCTGCTGGTAATTTAGATCCAGTAAAGACTAAGTGGTATAAACTTATTGATATTAAGTATGTAACTGGTACTGAGGATTGGTTTAATGGTGAGACTGTATTAAAGAGATGTCAGGACAAAGCAGGAAGATTATATGAATTGAATATTAAAGTATGTACTTATGATGATGAAACAACTGAGGCTATTGGACAAGGACTAGCAACTAATTCAGAAGGGTTTGAGTTAGTGAAGACTCCTTTACCATGTGCACCTAAGATAACAAAGGATAAATGGGCAGACTATAGGCCTACTAGATGGTATAGGGAAAAGAATGGTGAACGATCATTCACTGAACAAGAGGGACATATACCTGGTACTGAGAGAAATATATTAGTTCGTGAGATTGTTAAAGTTTATAATGAGTATGGTGATAAAGATAAGGCACGGTTGACAGACTTCCATAATGCTGAACCTTACAAGTATGCAAGGAAGTATGTTGATAAGAAAGGACTGAGTGCTCAGGTAGAAGGATACTTGAGGTATCTTAAACAGATGACGAAGGGTATTAGTTGTGAGACAGAGGAGTATACAGTTCCTGGTTCTACAGGACAGAGTTCTTTACCAATTATCTATGAGAACTTATCTGGTTTGCGTAAGCATAGTAATACTAGACTTGAGTATGATGATAATCCAACTGGTGGATTTGATGTTAATGGTGCATTTACAATTGAGAGTACAACAGGTGGTGTAACTGCTACGTTTAATCAGGATGGCACTAAGTTAGATGTTAATGGTACTGGAACAGTTACTTTGAAATATAATTGGAATGATATTCCTGGGTATAAGAGTAAAGCATTGGATAGTATTACGATTAGTGGTACTAAATGGACACAAGCAGATGTCAGACGTGGTACTGAGATTCATACTATTAAAGTTAACTCAGTTTCTAAACCCGCAACAAAGAAGACAAGAGCAAAGAAAATTACTCCATTAAGTCAGGAAGAATATACTAAGTATCGTAATAATTTAAATCAGAAACCACATCCAGCTGCCTTTGCATGTTTGAAGAAAGATATATGGAAAGGATTTATTGCGGGTGCAAGAAAGGCTGGCCCAATAGTTAAGGAAGAACATTATTGTGAGTGGGCAACACAATTTGTTGATGAGGTAAGAAAGGTATTCAGGCCTACTACAACTATAGGATACGAACTTCCTTGTGGTGGTGAGATTACGGCACCAAGTGAGACTCCAACTCCACCACCTACAGCAGGAACTCCTACTGTCCTTAAGGTAAAGGATGTTATAATAGGACCTTGTGGTAGTGGATATAATCCTGGTGATTCAGTTATGATTAATGGTATACCATGTGAACCATTACTTGGACCTAACGGTGAGATACTTGGACTCAATCGTCCTAATATCACGGGACTAGTTGATTATCCTGTGATAAATATTGAGAGTGAGTTTGGTTCTGGTGCTGACATTGAATGTACCTTGGAGGTAGATGACACTCCACCTGATGGAGGATTACTACCCTCTCAAATGGTTGAGGTTATTGATTGTGTCGGCAAGAACATCTTTATTAAAGAGAGTTAATGAAAAAAACTAAAGCCTGGGATGCATATAATACCATCTTTGCATGGGCAAAGACTACTCCTGATGCAAGGATATCTCTTGGTGGTATTGATAAGAAAGAGCAGAAGCATTCTATTCTATTAGAGAATAGATATGATACTCGCCATCACATTTTGATGGGTGGGATTGATAGTGAGATAGGATTAAGAACTCAGATTCAAGCACCTGAAGGGATAGACGTTAAGTGTGGTCAAATGATGACTCGTGAGGCCAAGAGTGAGGAATTTCCTGACTCTAAAGGTAACGGAGCATTTGTTATTCAGGTAGATAATGGTAATCTTGATATTGAGGTAGCGAATGGTGACTTAAATATCAAAGCAAAAAATATTAACTTTGATATACAAGGTGATGCAGATCATGATAAGGATGGAAACTTTACTGTAAACTGTAATGAAAATATTGAATTGACTGCAGGAACTGAGTGTAAAATAATAGCAACAGATCTTACTGACATTGAAGGCACTAATATGCTAAGATTGTTTAGTAATGTTGAGACTGATTTTATTACAGGTATTTGTCATATGACATCATATAGTTCTCGTCGTGGTAAGAAATCAGATTTAATGGAACCTGAATGGTATGTACCTGCTTCTATGAGTGATCCTGTAGAGGAACCACCTATTGGAGATACGACACCTTCTTTGAGTGATAAGATTATGGATAAGGCGAAAGAAAAATTTAATGATGCTAAGAATCTTGCTTCTGATTTGAAAGGTAATCTAACTAATAAGTTACCACAACCTCCTGGATTAAGTGCTTTTGATGAGGAAAGGATTAGTCAGATGTCAAATCAGGGAATCTCTAGGGAGAAAGCCGTAGAGTTAATTAAAGAGCATGGTTAAGGAGGATAATTAAATGGCTTGGTTTCAAGATAGCGTTGTTGTACTAAAAGATTTAGTAGTTGGTGGTGGTACATATCAGAAACCATCTCAACAAAAGGCTATTGGAGCAGGTAATGACCTCCTTCAAGGTAGTTGTGATATTGATGGTGTTGTTCATGTAGGAGAGGAAACATTTGATAAGGGTGAAGCAACATTAATGGTTGCTAAGAGTCGTCAGCAACAAGGTACTGCTACAGTAATACTTCGTGATCCAGAGAGTTTAAATGTACTAGTTGCAGAAGGTGGTACTCAAGAAACAGTTCTTATTAAGGGAACAGAAGCACCTAATGCATTGGTTGTTGAAGGGCATCAAACTATTAATAATGGTACCTTACATACTAGTCACCTAACAGTAAATACTTTTGCAGGTCTTGTTGGAACAGGGTTTGTTGGTACTGGTAGTGTTATTAATGTACAAGGATGGAAAGGATTTGATATTGAGCACCCAACTGAGAAGGGATATAGACTACGACATGTCTGCCTAGAGGGACCAGAGGGTGCCATCTATACACGTGGACGGTGTAGGAATAAGAAAGAGATTGTTTTGCCAGAGTATTGGAAAGACTTAGTTCATACTGATAGTATTACAGTACAGTTACAACCTATTGGATCACATCAAGATATTATTGTGAAGAGATGGGATGCTGAGAAGATATATCTTCAGTCTAATGGGGGTATGCCCATTGATTGTTTCTATCACGTGTATGGCGAGAGAAAGGATGGTGAGCAACTTATAGTAGAATATGAAGGTAAGACGCCTGAGGACTATCCTGGGGACAATACACAGTATTCTATTGCCGGATACCATTACGATAGGAGGACTTTATAATGGCAAAGTATTATACAGGAGTATCACCAGGGACTACTTTAGATAGTATGTTGGCCAATGGTGGCGACTATGGAGTGAGTCCTAGTCTAGACATTGATTGTCAGGATATTGCTTGTGAGAATGTTGTTGGTGCTGCTGCTACGTTCAGTGCAGAAGTTAAATGTACTTCTATAACTGCACCCTTCTATCCTCCTGTTGTTACTGCAGCACAAATAGGTGCGATGACTGTTACTGCAGGTGCAATTGTGTTCAACTCTACAACTAATAAACTTAATGTTTATACTGGTTCTATTTGGGAAATAATAGAAAGTGCTTGACAATAGTTTGTTTATCGTGTAGGATATGGATATATTAATGGTTTAAGATGAGAGTTACTGGAAGATTACAGAACCAATCAGTAATTAGAATCCCTGATGAATGGTTTGGAAAAATTAATCCTGATACGTTTGTAGTTCATCTGACTCCCTACGGAGTAGCACAGGATTTGTATGTAAAGACGATTGATTATGGATATTCTGTTGAAGTTAGATCTCAGTCTGGGACTGCGATTAATTGTTTTTATTCGATAGAGGCTGAACCACTTCCAGAAGTGTCACAAACCTGATTGACAGATTTTCCATAGTGGTTTAATATATACTTGTAGTGAAAGATACTCTATGTCTGATGATGCTTACCTAACACGGTGTGTGGTGGATACCACGGCACGTACTTACTATCTTTACAGTAGTGACGGTAGTGAGAAGGTAATCACTTGTGAAACTCCAGAGCAGTTCATGGATGTCTTGAAACTATGTCGTGAGGTCTTGGATGATATTGATGATGACCTCCTTGTGTACACACAACCCGCTGTAAAATCATGAAAATTGCACTTGCTGCTCTTGTTGCCCTTAGTGCCTGCACTCCAGCAGTAGCAGGTGACTATCAACCTGGTTGGTCTGAAGAACGTACTTGTTTTAAAACTGAATATCGTGAAGAATATGTACCAGGTACAGAAAGAGATCCTGGTTATGTAAAGTCATGGAAGGAGACTGTTGAAGTTAAATGTGAGTCTACTCCACAATATCATGAAGAACAATATCCTGATGTAGGAAGACGTACCTATCGTAGACACACTACTGTTTATGAGGATGTAGATACTAATGATTGTTCTGATGGAACAGTTGTTGGTGGACTTCTAGGTGGAGGACTAGCGGGGTTTGGATCTCGTGGTAAGGATAGATGGTGGGCAATACCTACTGGTATTGTAGGTGGTGCTATGTTAGGATGTGCAGTTGACGGAGGTTAATTGTATTTGCCATCATAGCACAGTGGTAGTGCAGGGCTTTTGTAAAGCCAAGGTCGGGAGTTCAAATCTCTCTGATGGCATCGCGTATATTATTTCGATTTTCAAACAAGAAAAAGCCCGCAAAAAAATCCCAGCTATTTTTTGCCCTATTACTTTTTAAAAAAAATGAAAGAGGACAATCAATTCATTTTAACCCCTGAAATCTATGAGGAGGTTTTGAAGTATTATGGGTATAAGATGGAAAATGGCAAATTTGTGAAAAAGCCCAAAATACCGGAATTTGAGTATTTTGGAAAATGGAAAAATGGCGGATTTCGCATTTAAGGAGAAAAAGTACCTATATATTAAGCACAATATTTTATCGAGAATGAAGAAATTAGTACTAATTACTTCATTATTATTTTTAGGAGCGACATCAGCACGTGCTGATATTACGTCGCGAATGACGTCTAGTGTTCAGCTGACAGTGAATTCTGCTGCAACACATATGCAAAGAGTTGGAAACTCATATAGTATCTCAGGAAATAACGTAGATACTACTGACGGAACCACAGCAAATACAATTACTGCTGGTGCTATTAGTAGTGGTGTGTATGGACCTGGTACTATTTCAGCTACCCAAGATGATCCAGGAGAGTCATTTAGCTTCTCGACTTCATTCATCCAAGGTGATGCTTTGCATACTGCTGGACCTGATGTAGGTGATGTTTCACCATTTTCTAATCAGTTGTCTACTGCGGCTG
>VTLG01002593.1_pt1 | contig 24301 bp, 27 predicted proteins | sample 4694571 | NCBI WGS metagenome assembly VTLG01 (sample SAMN12604809, study PRJNA352737) | marine metagenome | biome: ENVO:00000447; feature: ENVO:00000209|ENVO:00000569|ENVO:01000036; material: ENVO:00002151; isolation source: viral sequences binned using virsorter ...
CACCATTTACACTGGCGAGCAAATCATCAGCTCTTGGTCCCGCACCCTTATCATCTAGTAGTCCGCCATTAGCAGCAAAGCCATTAGCATCAGCACGTTGCTCGCCCATAAGAATATTAATCAATTCCTGAAACAATTCTGGTCCAAAATATTCAAACATCATATCAAGCTTTGCATCGTCACCTTCAGATATAGCTTTTGCTAATTGATCTAGTGCCATACCCATTTCTTCTTGGCTTAACGAACCGCGAACTCCCTCTCCCTGAGGCATTGCAGGACCCATTCCCGGAGGAGCCATTGTAGGCGGAGGACCCATTCCCGGAGGACCCATAGGAGGCGGGGCCATTCCCGGAGGACCCATTCCCGGAGGAGCCATAGGACCGCCATCAGCTCTCGTTATTGCAACACAGTTGCCATCTGCATTTCTTTCTTGGCCGGAAGGACATGGTAATACGGGATTCCCTTGATTAGTTGCTGGTATAATGCCAGCATCTGGTGGCTCATACATAGGATCATTAGACCCAATACTAGCAAGCCATGCGGCTTCAGCCTCTTCATTTGAAAGCTGGGTTCCGTCATCATCATACGCTGGTGGCATACTCATATCCACATCTTGTGGATGGGTACCTATTGGCGGACCACCACCTGCCGCACCAGCTTGCCATCCAGTTTTTGGCGTATTCCACATAACCCATTCGGGAGTGCCGGGTGTATATGGATTCGGTGTACTTGGGTCAGGACCTGTGGGCCTAACTATATTTCCTTGATCATCATACTCTCTTGGCATAAAGTACTGATATTCCCCATGGAATCCCGGCCTATACTCATGATGCGGCATTATCGGATCACGGGTTCCCTGAGTAGGTAATGCTGGACCCTTATTAGGTAGCCAAGGAGGTGGCGCAGGGGCACTGGGTTGAGTCGAATCCACTCTGTTCCTAAGGTAATCATCCCACCCACCCGGCGGCACTTGGCCCTGATTTAACTGGGTCCAAATAGAGGTATTGGGATCTGACTGTCCCGGACCATAAAGCCACCACCAATTACCACTACCGGGATCTCCTTGTTCTTCAATATATGCATATGCAAGATGCTCTTCCCCTTGACTAAACCTATTGGGGTCCTGAGCCAGCATATTTGCCATATCTATAAGCCATCGACTACCCTCTGGCCCCACTCTTCCCATGCCTTGTAGCACTTGTTCCCAATCACTTAGGTCGGTTGGCGTCCCACCATTCGATAGCCTAGGAATATATCCGCCATCTGCTACACCTAGGTTTGCAAGGGCTGTTACCTCAGGTAGTACTGGTCTGCGATAAGTATAGAGACTACTCCCTCTGCCTCTCATCCTATCAAAGTCTGCCTGAGCTGAATCCTTGGCTGCCTGATAAGAAGGAGCTACAGAAAAAGCATATTCAGGACCCAACGCTCCCTCTTGGTTTTTCCACTCTTCCGCCTGCTGCATCCTGTCAATTTCAGAAAGAGCGGGATAAGTAAAGAATTGATTCTTCGGGTCCATAAGCGAGCTGCCAGCTCCAGACAAGCCTGCAAGCGCACTATCCTTCCAAGGTACAGCACCTGTCCAATTCACACCCTCTACACCCGGCTGTGCCATAGGATTGTAACCAGAAAAAAGCGATTTTAATCCACCCCATGCAGACGGATCAAGATTCTCTAGAAACAGCTCTTTAGCCACTGCTTCTTCCATACCTTGCTCTAAGGCCCTTTCATAGGCTTTTTGTGCCACTGATGAATGGGCACCCTTTAACGCCTTGCCACCTAGGTATGTCAGAGCCGCAGATTTTGCACCCGAAAGAAGGGAATCCTTCCAGCTATCGCCACCAATCTCTTCGCCCTCACCCAGCTTCCAATCGAAGAGTCCTACATCATCTCCGATGTACTTCTTCTTAAGAGCCGCCGCCGCGCCCGATATAACTGGGCCACCCGGTAGGAGGAATCCTGCATATTTGGCAATATCCAGTAATGCTCCTATACCTTTTGCCCAATTTGTATGCCTCTTAAGCCAGTTACCAAACCCATATCTAGGAATAGCTCCACCATAGGCATACATCGGGATGTAGCCACCATCTGCTGCCGACATTGAACCTAGGGACCTAATCCCATCATCATGCAAAGGTGGACAAAGTTCAGAAAGCCTTCTTACATCCTCTAATGTTTTAATATCCATACTAAGTTGTCTCTACACCGAAAATACTAAAGGATATATTATTTGCACTTGATGATCTCACTGATACCACATCGTCATCGCTAAGAGTTATGCCAATAATGATGAAGACGGTATCGTTGGCAGCAACCGCCTTGTCATAGTATATGTAATGCTTACTTACTACGGTTGCGCCCAGCGGTCGAACAGCCACCCTAAAGGTGAGTGCCCCCGTGGTGAGGTTGCAGGCGGCAATTGAGCTAACCGTCGTTACGGTATTATCCGGTACTGTATACAGATCCGTAAGATTCGTATCAGACGGTGCTGCTTGCCCCAGTACCTTTAATGTATCAGCCATTACTAGCACCAAGCAACAAAAATTGATATTTACGTAACGACAACGAACTATCTCTGTCACCCTGAATCTTCACAGAATTAATATCACTACTAACATCCTGAAAGTTCTGTTCAATAGTTCTACGCGACACACTCTCATCTACTTGCTCATATTCTAGAGGAGCAGAATTCAATGGACGGTAGGTTTTGATTGTCATCGTCTTCCATCCGTTCTTCCATCTAGTCGCACATAGCCAAGCCGCCACCCGTATCCCAGTCCCGTACTCTGCACCTTCATAGACAATTGCCTAGCTCTGGCGCGAACAAAGGCTTGGTTAGTGCTAGGTTTAATACTTACTGATGCTGGCGCAGGACTAAATTGCGCCTCGCCCGGAAAGTTGTGCCCATTTAGACTGATCGTAACTGCATCATCTGAACCTGCATCTCTGAATTGGAGATCTGGAATAATCCTATCTACAGACCAGAACTGATCGCCTTCACCAAGATCAACATCACCTGTTTCTATATACGCTGTCATGGCAGATCCATCATCGTCATGACCGTTTTCATGATTATACAGTAGGTTTGCGGGAATCTCTTTGACACTAGATCCACCACCTGTCGTGGCAGTAGCGGTATCGGCTATGGTGATGACATAATTATCAGCATCTGTAACAGATACTACAGTATGTTGATTATTTAGTACCACAGTTGATAGGCTGCCGACAGTTGTTGTACCCTCAAAAATAACTTCATCACCTGCCAGCAATCCATGAGCTTCAGAATTAATCGAAACATTACTGGTAGCATCGGTATTCGTGGTAATCGGATCTGCACTTAATGTGCGTTCTCTTATAGAAGAGGCGAGCGGATAGTTTTTTGTACCAGCATGACTCCATGCACCACGAACCAAGGTGCCCGAATACCAGATATTTTCTTCGTAGTTATGGGTGACATACTTGTCGTTTTCGCCATTACCCGATTTGGATGGATAGAACCATGTCACTTCTGAAAAATCTGGATTGGAGCCACCGACAACCTTATGCAACTGATCTAGATCAATATCATCAAAAACCGTTCCAGATATTGGGCATGCAAGTTTTTGTGCAGTTCCTGTATATGTATAAAATCCATTACGATCCATAAAATAAATCTTTCCACCTGAATTTACTGCTGCATTAGGCGATATCATGGACATCCCCTTGGCTACTTCAGTAAATGAAAAATAGAAAGGACTCCCAATATACCTCATACTTATAATGCCACAGTCAGTCCAGATCAGGATCTCCTGCCTGCCTGTTAAGGCACCTACAATTTCGGAACACGAAGATAACTCCTGAAACCCAGCACTATTAGAAGATCTTGGTCGCCACTCTGTAGCATTCTCAGAAGTGGACCACCTAACCATGAGCGGATTGATCGCAGTTGCACCAATCTCATTACAACCGAATGCAATAACATGCCTGCCTACATCAGATATCATTACCTGTGTGGCGGCTACAGGCGTATAGTAGACACCTGCCCTATAGGTAGCAGTCACGCTACTACCTCCACCTGCTGAACTATCATCAGCATCACCGGAGCTAGGCAGTGTTGCTGTCCATCCAGAGCTACTAGCTGCCGTAATTTTCATTGTTACATTCAGCCTGTCCGCATGAAGATTATTCGTGGTTGCGGCACCAGCCAAAGTAACCAGATCGTTTACGCCAGAACCATGTCCGGGATCATAAACCTCAATATAATTTTCTCCACTGGTCGTTGTAATAGGGTTAGCACCAAGAGAGGAGGCTTTCCGGGTAAGATCACTTAATGGTTTTGCAACAACTCCAGTACCTGCGCTTTCATCCCAATAGAAAATATTTCCCTGTCGGGCATTAGAGATCATATCGTCACCAAAGTTTACCAGTGACCATAAGCGCAACTGTTTAGCCTGTCCCAAGTTAGCACTAGATCCCCAAGTGCCAGATCCCCAAGAATCCGCACCCCACCCAGAACCTTCTACATAAGTGTTAAGTCCAGTATTGATCTGAAATGAGGCGGTTACACTACTGCCACCGCCACTCGCGGTAGATCCTGCTTGCTCAGAGCATACGACCCGAAACTTAGTATCAGGATTGGCATTATTGGGATCTCCAAGCGCAACAATGCGATGTTCTGTATTGATCTTACCTGCATCAATAGAGGCTGTTTCTGCTGCACTAGCGATAGTTACATAGTCGCCTGCAACTGCTCCGTGGGCCTCAGGACATGTTATCGTAATAACTGAAGTATTGTTAACCGCAGCTATTGGGTTTGCCCCCAAAAGAAGTGCTGTAGTGTTATCAAATACACGAAGCGGAGTGATATCGTAGTAATTATCACCAAGGTTTACATACAGCTTAAGATTGGTGCCAACTACGATATAATTATTACCATCGTCAGTAGCCCAATCGTGAAGCTTTCTGGAAACCCCTAGATATCTTGACGAAACATACTTGGTCCAGCCACCGATCTTCTCCGCGAAGCCTTTACGAAAGCGTACTTTATCAGAATCATACCAAGTACCCTCTGCGGAGTATCTTGTACCATCCGTGAATAGCCCCGGACTGGGAGCAATCTTCATAAAGGCCATAGCTACCTACTCTGGATCTTTAACCAAGAAATAAGGCTTCTCGGAATCCAGATCCCCACCGATAACATCTTGACCAGAGATACCAGCCGCTGCAAGAAAGAATTGCACCTGATTCTGCGCTTCATTACTAGCCGCAAGCAGTTGCTTTGCTAGTTCTGCCTGTTGTACAGACAGATAAACCCTACCCTCCAGAGGTTGCGTCTGGCCGTTAGTCGCTGGCTCTGAAGACGCTTGCGATTCTTTCTTTGAGGTTTGCTGTTTGTGTTTCGACTGATGCGAGGCGTTCGCCATGAGTATCTACCTTCTCATCTAAACGGTTAACAATGCGCTCTATCTGAGCGAGGGACTGCTTGGCCCCATTCAAGCCTGCCTTCACGCCGCCATAGGCCGCGCCAGCGGCGGCAGGGACTGCAAGCAATGACAATAATGTAGCCATATCAAGCTCCATTGTCCTCGTCCCAAGGCGTCAATTTTACATTGAGCATTATTCTTCTTCTTCCTCTGGTTCTGGTTCTGGCTTGACAGGCTCGACAATCACATGGCCGTCCTCATCAGTCCAATCGGTTTCCATTATGTGTGGATCACAGCGTTCTGCCACGACCATCCAACTTACTGTGTCATCGGAGTCGGTTGCCTCACACTCAATCGTGAGCGTATTCCCTTCGACATCGCCTCGCACTGCACTCCAACCACTGTCATTCTGTATCCAGCACTGAGCATCACGACACAGAAGCTCCCAAGTGCCTTCAGTCATTCCAGCCGCATCGTCCAAATCGACTTGTGCATAGCCACCAGAAAGATCGACGGTGCCTCTGTAGATCAGGTCAGCCTTCGGTCCCTCAATGAAGCTATGAACTAGGTGATGCGTATCTTTTTTCTCTGATAGCGGATGGTCGATTCTGAAGGAGCCAGAGCCTTTTGAGAACGCACCAGCGACATTGACCGCACCACCAACTGCGATGGACATCCGCGTAGTATTATTGTTCTTAAAGTAGACAGGTTTATCGGGAATGACTGTAAATTCGCCAATATCTGAGGAGAACTTAATGAGCATCTTACCAGCGTCATCGCTCTCATTAAACTGTATATTAGGTGCATTGGCCGCTGAACGGATTTGGAGTGAGCCATCGACAGCAATCTTCAGACTGTCTTGGACTGTACCGTTGTATGACGTAGCAAACGCCATATAATTGTCGCGAGTCGAGGCAGTAGAAGTCCATGACTCGTCGCGACCCAAGTAGATCGCCCCACCCATCGCTTCGACACCATCGTTGCGAGACATCGCAAAGTGGATGCCACCCTTGGAGTTTACGGTGCCGTCAGAGTTCCAAATTTTCACTCCAGCGAGAGATCCTACAGCGGCGTCGGCATTGTACTTGAACAGTGCAACATTAGTATCAACTGTACCCTCGACGACCTGTATCTTGTGCGATGGATTTGAGTCATTGATGCCGATGCTTCCGGTTGACAGGATCGTCATCCTAGTCGTTGGTGACCCAGACCCGTCAGCACTAGTGTTAAACTGAAGTCTTCCCGGCGTATCATTCTCACCGGGGGTGCCGTCTATATAGGCAATGATGGAAGCCGCCGCATTACCCCGATCAACACCATCTGCGGCTACAAACATTATTGAGCCAAGAACATCATCGTCTTGGACGATTGTGTCAGCATTAACCGCAGTACCTCTGGACTTACCTAAAAACAGGTAAGGTCCACCAGCACCATTCTCGTTTCTCCACGCAGATAAACCAGCGTTATCGCCAGTGGTTTCAACTTGAAGTTTAGGAGTTAATGTATAGAGAGCTTCGGGTGTAACAGTTCCAAGTGTAATAACACCTGATGTATTCATGCAGAATTTTGCGTTGGCGGCACTGCTTCCGGTGCCAATATAGAACGGTGTGCCATCGCCCCAATCATCGCTATCCTGCATCCCTGCTGTCCAAGTGACACTGCCAGCAGTTGCGAAGTTAAGCTTCGCTCCTTCAGTAGTCGCTGACCTGTCGATGTCTATAGACGCAGTAGAAGATGAATCAACAATGACCTTAGCCGCTGACTTGGCGACTTCGATGTTGCCAGCGAAATGGCTTAGACCATCAGCCACATACAGTGCCGCATTAACATCGCCTTCGGTGGGCGCGGATTGAATCCACAAAGTCGCCGCTACATCAGGTTTACCGCTAGATGCAAGGTTATTGCTGATCTGCGGCTCGTTAATCATTACTTGGGCAACACGACTAATATTAGTATTAGTGCCCTGTGTAGTGATCGTATTTTGGAAGATCGCTCCTGCTAAAGCAACGGTATCCCCAATGGCTCCCGTTATAGCCGCTGAAGCGTTGAATCCTGTGGCATAGTCGGCAACTCCTCCAGAAGTAAAGGCACCCGCCACATTAAATCGTACATTATTAACTCTAGCCGCTCCAAATGAGTGAGGCCCAACACCAGAAACGGCTAAGTCCTGAGTAATCGTCGTATCTTGATTCTCGTCTATTGTGATAGCTGACGTTGTACCAACAGTTGAACCAAGGCCGATTTTCAGATCATCATCTGTATCGTCTAGCCCAACGTAATAGTCCTGTGCATTACCATCGAACACGACCTTGGTATCTTCAGCCGCTGCATTACCAACAGTTAAAGAAGGCCCTATTTTTAAGTTAGCGAACGCCTCCTTAACATCCGCAGCACCACCAGCACCATCAGCATAAACTACCGCAACCTTGCCGTTAGGAATTGTGACATTATCACCGCTACCCTGACTGATGATAATACTATAAGGACCACTGCTGCCGGAATCTGTTGTAGCATTCTCAATGATCCAGAGCTTGTTGATGGTATTTGGTGCCAAGGTGATAGTATTGTTTGCACCTAATGCGCCCGTATACTTCATGTATATGGCTCTGCCTTCGGAAGCAGTTGTTGAGTCCGCTATGGTAGTGGTATGGGTGGTACCACTAAGACCTTCAGTACCAGAACCGAAAGCATCTGCTATCAGTTCTAGGTTAGAATTAGTAGTGTCGCCCCAAGTACCTGACTCGTCACCTGTGGTAATTTCCCTCAGTCTCAGATTATTAGTATAAGCTGGCATATCGTATTCCTATTGCGTCCAAGTCCAAAGATGTATCAAGATAGGACCAAGGGTGTCCATAACACCATCAATCCCCCATCCGTAGGGCAATTTCCATTTTCCCGGCGTACCTTCCCGCTTATGGTGACGCCAATTGTATATCTCCCTGATTCCGTAAAGTGCAAATGCGATACCTGATCCAAGCCTTGCGCCGACCACCCAGCTATCTGGTAGAACCAACCCCCAGAGTGCGGCATAAAGCGTGATTAGTGCAGATATCAGCCCATGATGCACCCAAGTAGTCCATTCTCCACCAGTGCTGAGAACACTTGGTAGCAGAGGCTGTATATATTTATCGGCCCAAAGGTTGAGGACAGCAAACCTGTCGATAACAACTGCCCAGAACACTATCGGCATATGCAGACCCAAAACGATACACGCAAGATTACTTAAGTCCATTATGCAGGTATCAACTCCCAATCAGGTGTTTGTGAGTCCGAGACTTCAGACCATCCGGGTGTCTGTGAGTCGCTGACTGCCGACCAATTTGGTGTTTGTGAATCATCTATCTCTCCCCAAACCTGTACACTTGATATTCCTGTCGTTGCTACCAAACCTGTTACGTCGATGCTTACATCTGTGGTCGCCGTAACACTTCCTACTGCACCTGTTCCTGCCAACCCTGTAACAGTGACATTTCCTTCTCCAGTCACCGTTACCGAACCCACACCGCCTGTCGCCGCAATTCCGGTAGCCGCTATCGAAACATCAATCGTTACCGTTACCGTACCAAGTGCGCTTGTCCCTGCCAGTCCCGTGACTGAGAGATTCGCATCACCTGTTACGGTGACTGAGCCAACTGCGCCCGTTCCTGCTAGTCCCGTCAGCGTAACATTTGCCGTACCTGTTACGGTAACGCTTCCTACACCGCCCGTAGCCGCCAAACCAGTGACAGTTACGTTTGCATCTCCGGTAGCTGTTACGGTTCCTACCGCCCCAGTACCAGCAATCCCTGTTACAGTTACATTCGCATCACCTGTTACGGTGACACTTCCTACCGCTCCTGTTGCCGCTAGACCCGTTACCTCAACGGAAACTGGCTGGCCCCAAGGCCCGGAACCCCATGTTGAGCGGCCCCAACCAGTTATGTTTGCCATACTACGCTATGCGGATAATCGCGTTACTCGCATCTGCCGCAGGGAAAGCAATCGTGAACGTACCAGCAGTAGCCGTTTTTAATGCACCGAAATCCAGAATAACAACAGACGGATCACCGCTCGCACTATCATTAAAGATCATTGCACCCATAGCCGAAAACGTAGCAGTAGACCACGAAGTATCAGCGAAATCGGTAATGGCAGTAGTACCACTAGGTATAGAAGGATCAACCCGTGTTAGCGTGTTGCCCTTGGCAGTATAGTTCGTGCCACTGATTTCGTTGCTAGTGGTATACCCTGTAGTAGCGGCAGTAAACGAAGCACTATCTGTATACAGTGCGATCTGGAATGTACTTCCGCCGGAATTGAGGAAGTTGTGCTTTGCTTCCAGCAATTCCTTTTTGAAGGAAGTACACATGAAATTTCCTGAAAACGCCATTATAATTTCTCCACTGAATTGGCTAGATCATTGTGACCTGCTGAACGTAGCAGGGTAATTACCTTGGAGCGATCTTCCTTGATCGCTTCCTTGATATAATAGTTGAAAACATGGCGAATACGATCCTTGAACGCCCTCGCCTGATCCACGATCAGGGGATGTGCGTCTTCCCCTATAGATATAACCTGTTCCGTAGCACGGTCAGCCCAATGCTCCGGTCCCAGATTAGAATGTTCAGTGGTCGTTACGATCACATTGCCGATCTCGCCGTTGATCATGCCTTAGCCACCCTTATCGTGCCATCACGATATTCATCGCCAGTCATGCGACCTTCAGCCTGTACCTTGAGAAGAGACAATGCTTCCTGATATCTCTGTTGGTATACCTGCATCATATCCGGGTCACCTTTCATATAGGTATATGCTTCTACAAGAGAGCCATATAGCAGAACCGTGTCCGCGTTAGTGCCCAGCCATGAGGGACTCGTATCCACAATTGAAGCTGGCTGATAATAGTAATGAAGCTCAGTCACATAGTTCGCATCAGGCGTAGGGCCGATAATGAAGGTATCCTTATCAAATACCCCGTAATACTTCGGAGTACCTTCTGTAGACGCATTTGGGTATGTCGATCTGATAAAGTTCGCATCCTTATTCAATAAAAATATCTGGTTGCTGGAACTTGTGATCGCCAAAGACAACGGAAAGAGAAAGTCCGAAGGCATAGTTAGATATGCGTTACCATCAGTCATATTACCCGTCTGATTCTTGCGATTCACGGGCAGATTGACCGAACGATAGATACGCTGTTCAGCTTGCTTTACAAATGTAGGTATTGCCGCAACAAAAGCTGTTTCAGTGTTGTTTGCGTAGTCCTGTATGGCCGCAGTTAGTTCGGCGTAAGTCATGTAGTCACTTTCACGATACCCACTTGTCCACGGGCAATGAGATTACCTCCGCCACCGCCATTTCCTCCCCCCACCGGATCAAACGCAAAAAGTCTTCTGCTAGAATCCTGTGCAGTATCCGGTCGAGCATTTCTGATCGCTTGCGGATCAGCATAGTCGCCAAGCCTGCCTAGAAAGTTCTGAGGCTGATCCTCATCAAGCATATCCTTACCGACCATCAACCCAGTCATACGCCCAGCCTTAATCTGGGGCACCAAATCCTTCAGCTTATATCTGAATCCAGTACGGTCGCAGAACCCGAACGCATATTTTCCATTAGCAAATGTAGCCATCAGGAATATCCTCCGGGCACAAAGTGAACCGAAGATCTATCGCGATCTCCCGACTGTGCCAGATCCCATTGTATTTCATACTCAGCCTTGAGTTCAGCAGACCTTCCGAACGCTTCGGGCCTCTTCTGTGCAATATGATATGCCAAGCCGGAGACAAGTGCCGGAAGAAAACGGGCAGGAACATCGGGATTCGTAGACCCTATTGCTCCTGTATCTTCGATTCTTCTTATCTTCTGATAAGCGAATGTGTATACCTTATCTGGTGTCGGCCATAGATATGCAACCGGGGCAGCAGCCTGTTTATCAATGTAGATATTTACAGGACGCCCTTGGGTAAGCTTGTTCGGAATTGTGGAGTACTGGGATACGCTGAATCTTGAAAGGGGCAGATCACTCTGTGATGTACCCGTTCCTTCGCGAATCCAATATTGAATCAGATCAATCGTATCTGCTGGTAGCGTATAACTGGAAGTACCAGCAACTGTACTGGCAGTATCTTGCTCTACGCACCAGAAGTTAAGCCCACGGTTTGCCCACTCAAGACTCATTAGATTCAGAGAACGACGAGCCGTTTCGATATCATAGCCCGTCTTCGACTGAAGGCCGCATCTCTCAAACGCTTCTTCGATAACCTCTGAGATCTCAAGATTGAATGTCGCAGTTCCCGAAGTAGCCATTAGTTATCCATGAACTTTTTGCAAGCGGCCTTGTTCGCATTTACAACACCACTAGGTGTGGTAGATCCAGTTGAAATAACCCCACCGCTTCTCAATCCGGGGAGATCCCTGAACCTGACACTCTTAGCAAGCTTCTTAATCATGCCGCCATCTGCATATCCTTCCCACTTCTTAGCCATTTTAGGCTCATTAGCATGCATATACCGTCTCTGCTTCTCGCTCTTAAATGGCATTAGAATGCTCTCCAGTTAGGATACTCCAAAGCAATATGGCTGGTATGCCCAACCTCTTCCTCATGATCAGGGTAGTTTTCAGCTAACCTGCTGTAATACCCCCAGTTGTGATCGGCATCCGCCTTCTTCTTGGCAACTTCATTATACTCAGGCCAAGTAACTCCACCCTTTTCTTTAGCCATTATCCGTAGCTCTTCCTCAGAGCCAGCATGACGGTGTATCGGTCCCCGCTTGAGTGGCCCGTAGTAGTAAAGTCAATATCGCCATCCTTGCCTGTCCCCGCATTATTCGTAAGAGGTCCGGCCTGTCGGAAATCGTAGAAACCGTACCCGCTGAGAGTCCAGCAAATTAAATTAGTATCAGCAGCCCATAGGATATCTACAGTCATACCGGAGCAGTCATACCACATCTGCTGGATTGTTACGCCAGTACAGGTTTTTCCGGTGCCGGATTCGGCTTGGAGGGCAGAAACATCGACCTTCTTAATATTAGTTTCGCCTGTGCCATCAGAGATGTTGGCGAACTTCATGACGGCGATTCGGTCGCCATCTTGGATTGTTTGGGACGTTACTGCGTCAGCCATCTCATTCTCCCCGCGAGGACAGGACTCTTAGCCCCGCTCGCAATAGGAAATACGACCACCCACCCTTAGATGGGTGGCCTTATCTCAGTTAAACATTACGACAGTGCCGCAATTGGTACATATTCGATAATGAACGTAAACGATCCCGCAGTAGTAGCATCTACGGTGTTCGTAATATTGCAGTAAACCGTCCGCTCAGAAGAGGTATACTGAGGCGATACCGGAGCCGTAGTACCACTATGCGTTGTGCCTATTAGTGTGCAATCTACGAGATTACCAACAACGACAGTCGTGCCGCCATCTAGGATATGATCCGCGATCGTCGCAACAAGCTCCGCACCGGAACTAGTTGTTCCAACCTCAAGCCCAATGTCTCCCGTTCCGATAACCGGAGCCGTGATACATACAATTTTGATTGCGGTGATAACAGTGTTAGCTGGCTGAGTAAACTCACCAATAGCTGGGCTATCGCCTGCCGTTGTATTGACTGTAACGCCTGAAGCGTGTCCAACACCCTTACCTAGAACGACTCTAGTAGTAACGGCACCAGTTGTGCTGCTTTTATCAACGGATTGAAATCCGTTTTCCGATCTTACTGGTCCTGAAAAAGTTGTATTAGCCATGATTTCTCCTGTCTTGGCTAGTGTCTATCAATCGTTTGATAGTCAGGAAAAAGAGCAGGGGCGGGAACAGTGCAAACATAGACCGTTCCCACCCCCTACCTATACTGCTCTCTACGCTCCGGGTGATCCCCAGATCCCTAATGGATCTGAGACACCAAAGCTGTACCGCTCGCGAGCCTTGTAACGCACGTTTCCGGTATCAAAGTCACCGTCCATGCCCGTCTCAAGTGCTACACGATTAAAGTGCTTCAGTCCGTTCGGAACATCGGTGATTAGGAACCACGCATCCGTATCAGTTAGATAGTGATTCACAACCGTACCGCCCGGAACAACACCCATCGAACGCACAGCGTTGATGTCGTTGTCCGCAGTTCCGGGGCGAAGCTCAGATTGCATCACCCGCGCCGCGACAAACTGCAAGTCGGGCGGAATGACAAGCTTCTGGGGCTGGGCAGCGATCAGTAGACCACGCTCATCCGTCCATTTGCCAATCTGAATTACAGCGGCCTCAAGAGAAGTCTCGTTGAGATCTGCCGCTGTGGCCTGAGTGTTTGAGTTCGTGCCACCCGAAACAAGTGGGTGAGCAGTCGAAAACAAGACTACACCATCACCACTCTGGTAAGAAGTGTCGTTCAAAGGAACAACGGCCTTTACCTGTTTGGTGTGGGCCATGGCGCGAGCCAAGGCTTTAGTGTAGCGAGCCGACAAAGAATCATAAAGATTGTCTTCGATAGCTTCTTCCGTAATGGCGAAGCCCATCGCAATCGTTTCATGGTTGTACCGCGCCGTGAACGATTCTTGTGCGGCATCATAAGAAATAGCGTCCCCTTCATCCTTAACCGGGGCCGCATCGAAGCCCGAAAGCTTCACTTCTTCTTCAAAAGACCGATCCGAACTTTCCGTCTCGTAGATTTCTGAATGCTCGTCATCGTACCGTGCATACTCCATCCCGAAGAGCGCGTTAAGTCCCGGAAGTAGTTCCTTAAGAAGTTGTGCGCGTGAAATAGCCATTTATCAGTATCTCCTATAATCCGGTAGGATTGTTGTAAGAATGAGGAGACGCTGTAAAGGTAGACGCTGCATTAAACTTAACAATAACGTCTGGATAGGCATCACTCGCCGTGGTTCCTTTCGGAGGCAAGCTCGACGGTCCATCAACAAAATCAAGAATCCGAAGCGGTAACGTAAGCGTTGCGGCATGAGAATCTCCATCCAAAGCATTCTTGGATTTACCAATAGAAGTGCTACCAGCCGTTTGAACCACAGCCGCGTTAAATCCACGATCCGTAGTATTCATCGCTTCGTCCGCCTGCATCTGAAATACAACATTTGGGTCATCTATAACGTAAGCCATCGCATCAGTTGCAACCGTAGACGCAGGCCACTGCGTATTAAAGGTCTTCTGATTTGTTGAGCTTGGCGTATAGGAACACCCTACAAAAATTCCTACTGAAGCTAGTGTGGCGGTACCTGTATCCTTCTCAATCTCACCATCTGCCACCAACTTCACAAAATCACCGTTAAAAATGGCGGTGCCATACCCACTGCCTATCGGCAAGTGCCTTACCTTACCCGACCATGAGCCGGAAGCACTAAGAGTACCAATTGGCCTCGCACCATACGGTGTCGCTGAAGTAGCCATAATTAGTCCTAGTTCCTAAGTTCGGACACTTAGCGGCCTCCGCCACCAAATGTCACCCGAGTTTTACGATTCGGCGCAAGAACAGGCATCCGAGGATCGTTCTCACGCATGTAGTTATTATCGACAGCCTGCATCTGTGACTGTGCATGTTTAGCATAGTAGTCACCTCTTGCCTGCACCTGTTCTTCTGGTGCCTTGCAAAGCAGCAGTCCACCGACTTCAATACCGCCTTTCGATCCCCATTCCGACTTATGATCACTCATAATCTGGAGTTCCGGGTGATCCTCAGAACGAACTGGCTCCCATCCTTCACGAAATTTCTTGGAAACATTCGTGTTATCAGAGCTGCCAATCATTGATGTTCGTATCCATCGGAATGCCCAGCCATCCTGCGGTTCGGGATCTGGAAGTAAATTTGCGGGTTCCCAAGGCGTTGCCCTAGTTTCGTTTTCACGACTTTCGAGTTCTCTTGGTTCCCGTGGAGCGCGTTCTTCAGCCATCAGACATTCTCCTTCTTCTCTCTCATGAGCTGTTTAGCATACATTTCTGGCGTTATTCCCAAGCGGTTCGCGAGTCTTACTTGAGTCGAAGTCAATGTGACTTTGCGTGGTATCGCACCATTGTTTCTTGCTGCTGGCGCAACCACGGGATTTGCCTTGCGGCGAGATGCAGTTTCCACAACCAGCGATCCTTCATTTGTGCGCTGATTGCTTCCGCCGAAGTATTCGGGAAATCTTTCCCGCATACGATTGTCAATCAATTGATAATACTCTTCGGTGTCGGGGTCAACACCTTCATCACCTACTAAAACCTCATGAACACCGTATGCAAGACTTGTCATCTCCTTGTTAGTTCCAAACCAAGGGTTTTTTTCCTGCCATTCAAGTGCCTTTGGGTCAGGTTCTGGCGCAGAAGCTGGCGGTGCCGCCTGATTAGGCTGCGGAGCCTGATGAGCCTGCTGTCTTGGCTCTGAAGCAATCTGTTTCCTCCAATTATCAATAATCTGCTGTCCATATGACGGCGCATAGGCTTGAGCAAGCTGTGCCTGCGTCAATGCCTGCTGTGCAGCAGCTATTTCGTCCGTTTCGCCGGATTCATGAGCAGTTTTGAAGTTTTGCTGCGCTACTGCGAGTGATGCTTGGGCACGATCCTTACTTTGCTGCACCAAAGCCGTCTGACTGTCCTGAATAAGCTTCAAAAGCCGCTGATTTTCCGTTTGGAGGCCCTGAGTGTAGTGAACTGCCTCGCTTGCAAGCTTCTCCGACTGTTCCTTGGCCCTTCTTTCCTCATGAAACTGCCATTTCAGCTTTTTTATGCGATTTTGGACACGATTGCTGACATTTGACAGTTCTTCTTCGTGTTCACCATCAGAAGATGGGGAACCAGAGGCCACAGATTCACGCTGATCCTCTTCAGGACGGTCATCCACTACCTGAACGTCGATTTCACCGACCTCTGCGACTGTTTCTGTTTCGGAAGGAGGCTCAATCTTGGTTCTTACGCCCAAAAACTTATCTTCCTCACTCGTTCTTACAATTTCTTCACTCATCTTAGGCCCTTTCCACGCCTCTGGGGTCTTCTACAACCGCCTCTACAGTGTCATCGTTGATTAAACGGAATTCTTTACCGTGAATTTTCAGCCTAGTACCGCTAAAGGCCCTAAAAACCACCCAATCACCTACTTGGCAGTAAGGTCCATTGGGAAATCTATTGTAATTTGCATATGCATCCGGTCCCGTAGCCATAACCCAACCCACAACAGTGGCAATTGACTCTTCATGCTGGGACTTGGCCGACTTGATGATGCCACCTTCGGTAACTTCATCAACTTCAGGGAGTGCAATCAGCAGTTTGTAGCCCTTAGGCTCCGGCAACTGCGATGCATAGCGGGGATCGTTCTCGTCCGCCTCGTTTTCAGACATAACCATCTGTTCTAAAACTTCTGTTGCGAGTGTAGCCACTGTGACCTCTCGTTAAATGTTGCGCCCCGAACGGGCGTTGCGTCCTACTAAAAAGAATTCGTATTCGATCTATCATCCAAGTCAATAATTTCACGTTCAGCCCAAGCTAGTCCTTCGATGATGCCACATACCTTCCGATACTCTTCCATATCTTTAGCAGATCCCACAGCAAGATGATCAGCGAGTTCATTCATTTGATCTCTTATTTTTTTTTGAAGCAACAACAATGCGTTATCACTCATCTGCATCCAGATCCTTTGCCATATCCTTTCCGAACTCCAATCCCTTAACGTGGGCACCCAACATCATCTCTTCACGTTCCTGTTCAAGTTCGGCTTCTTCAATCTTTTCCTTGCTGGCAATCTTCTCTCGCTCAATTTGAGCATCACTGAGAAGCTTCTGCTGTTCAAGCTGTAGATCCATGGCATCAGCCTGCTGTTTAGCGGCGAACCCCTGTGCCTCAGCCTGCTGTCTAGCAGCATCAACCTGTTGTTTAGCCGCAAGCTTCTGCTGTTCAAGCTGTAGCCTGCCCTGATCTGTCTGCGATCTGCGCTGTGCATCCATTTCGCGAATCTTGAGTTCACGCTCTTTCTGCTGGATGATCGGATCTTGCTGCATTTCAGCGTTCTCTTCAGCCTTGGCCTGCGCCTGCTTCTTGCCCATCATCTGATCTGCGGCATCTGCAATCGCGCTACTGAGGCGTTGTTCAATATCCTGCGGCAATGGTTGGTCTGATGGAGGTAATTGTACGCCAAGCTCCTCTTCAACCTGCCGTCTGAATATAAACGCCAAGTGTTCGCGAACATGTGCATCAAGCGCACTGGAAACAGCCTGTCCGGCAGGACTGTTTTGAACTTCCTGCGCCATCTGCGGATCATTTTTAAGAACCATGTGGACACGCATATGAGCCTCATGATCCTGATATTCGTATGCTTTAACCGGAGACATTGTAAGAATATCCTGATTCTCACTAACCGGATCTTTAGCCATGGCACTGTCTTCGGAAGGCACAACCTCTTCGGCGTTCGGAATACCTATGAGTTCCATCATCTGCCTGTGCAGAAGCGGCAAGTCATACATATTCGGTGCCTGCGCTGCTAATTGCAGGGCGGCTTGGTATTGCATGATCCGTTGTGCCATAGTGGACGCATTGGGGTCCGAAACAGGCACAACATCAATACGGTCATCAAAATCTTCAACTTTAATACCCTCCGCTTCATCTGTTTCGTAGGGATATTCCGGCTCTGTAAAGTCGCGAATAATCCTAGCTAGGATCTTATATTCTTTCTTGAGGCTCGCATGAATTCTTGCCTGAATCGCAGACTGCACCTTCATCGCCCGCTCCATAATTGCAAGCGTTGTGCCTACAGGTGCCTCTTGATTCATGTCCGCTACCTTAAGGTCTGCCATGGAAGCGAACCGCCTGCCTTCTTCAACCATATTGAGCAAGAGCTGATAAAGGACCGAAGAAGGTTCCTTATAAGGAAGGAAGGTGATGTTGTCACGAATAACGCCGCCGGGAACATCGACATCCCTGAATTCTCCCGGCATAATCGGCGTATCATCGCCCTTGATTCTGAGTCCACGGGTCTTCAAACCTCCCGGCAGATTGGAAAGTGTACCTGCATCTACGAGCTGTCTAAGCAAGCTGGTGGCAGATTTAGCCAATCCACCAATCATATGAATCAGCCCAAGATTATAGAACCCAATACCGGGAACATATCCGTAATGAACAAAATGTTCCCTTTTGATTCTATGAGGATCTAGTTCATCCCAGTTGCGATATATGGACAGGATCGTTGAAGTGCCCTTGTCGATAGTTACAACATAGGGCAGCGCAACTCCGTCCAAGTCTTCATATCCGGGAAGATCTAGATCAACATGCATCTCCAGAAGAGTGTGCCTCTCGTCATTGTCCCAAGACGGCCTGACTCCTCCGATTTCATTCAGTTTATCGGTAATCGGGCTGTCTTCGACCTGAGAAGAAGCCAGATCGACATCTACATAAAACCCGCTGACCTGAAGCTTTCTAACCTGATTATTGCTACGCTTCATTACATGGGTATAGCGTTCAGCCTGATCCAGTTCAGACTCGTTGTATGCAACAACAAAGTCCTCAGCCGGAACAAACATTGAGGTGGGCCTGCCCAAGGAGGGATCAAAATAGATTTTTCTGAATGCAGAACCTGCTAAAGGAAGACTGAAGAGGAGCTTCTCCGTCTCTCCACGGTATTCAGTCATAATTTCCAGAAGCTGGAAGTTCATATAGTCCTGAACACGCCGCGCCTGTTTTTCTCTTTCGGGAGTTATCATACCCCAGACATGAGTCTTAACCGGACCCTTGGCTGGCATGACCTCCTGAATCGTTTGGCTTTGGAACCTGACTACGGCTTCGGAGAGCATGGGATGGAACACCCCACAGGCTCCGGCCCACGGAGTGGTACGGTCTTCAATCTCCAGACCTAGCTGGTCAAGACCTTGTTCGTATGTCTGCTCCCAGTCGCTCCGGCTGGACTTGTCGGAATTAAACTTTGAAACCAAATCCAAGGCAATCGTGCGAAGCTCGTCTTCATCTACGAACTCTGCAAGATTTGAATCAAATGCTGCTTGCTCGGAGCCAAGATCAGCCAGCGGATCGAAATCAATTTCAATTCCACCGCCTGCCAGTTCGGTAATAAGAGACTCTCCGGGAATAATCTCCTCCTCCTGTTCGACAACGACAAGACCTTCTGGTCCCATATCGAAGTCGTCTTGGTTGAGTATTCCGTTGAGTGGCCTGTCTATAGCCATATCAATAAATCATTCCCATTAGAAGAACCCGGACTGGGGGACAGTCTCCGCTAAGAAACACCCCCAGACCGGGCACTGACTCACCCCTAACCATTACAGGAGGTTTTCTAGTGTCTTAAACAACTGTCTCCTCAAAGACACTATTCTTTATAATGTGTATACATTAGCAAGCAAGTCAATAGTAGTTTGCTTTCCTTATGGGCATTGGATCATCCCAAGGAAAATCGGACGGCAGGGCTAGGAATCCTCCCTGACGGAACCTGAGCAGTGCCTGCGTAGAAGCATCGACAAGATCATCATGATCACCATTGGGAAACGCCGCAAACTGTTCGATAACTTCTTCGGCCCATCTCGTTGGGGGTGCCCACACATTCCCGCTGAAGAAAATATCTGCTACGGAGTTCACTCTGGCAATCTTATCCTTGCCGCGTCCCGGAGTATATTCGGATACGGGTATGCCCACTCTGCGTAATTCAAAGATTAGAGGAGTCCCAGCCGCCTTGGCCTCCACGATAAACGCATCGGGATCGTACTGCTTATAGAGTTCGTATGCCCTAGACTTCAAATCGGGAAACTCCAACCTCTCCTGAAACGCATCCAGCAGAATAATATTGGCATCACCGTCCTCTCCGTAGAAAACGCCCCATGTAGTGCAGGCACTATAGTCGGCTGTCTCCTTTGCTAGAAATGCGGTATCCCAAGACTGAATCACAAACTCGCATACAGGAGGTTTTTTTACTTCCCACTCCTTCCACCACTCCCGCTTGATGATCGCGCCTTCTTCCGAAGAGGGGTCCTGCTGGTACTGGGCACTCCACTTGGAAACGGGAAGCTCTGCCTTAAGTGCTTCAAGCTGATCTACAGGCCAGAACCCCGGCCACAGAGGCTTGCCACTTGGAAGAAGTGCTGGCAGTTCGATCACTTCCCACTCATCGGCACCGCCTCTTTCTATAGATGCCTTGATGATGCTCCCCGTTAAATCCTTCTTGGACCAACGGGTCATAACCAGACAGATGGCACCCCCCGGCTGCAATCTCTGCCGTGGACCGGAAGTGTACCATTCGTAGGTGCGGTCGTATACGGAAGGATCGTTCTGGGCGGCTTCCTGCTCCGAATGCGGATCATCCACGATCAGGATATCCGCACCCTTACCCGTCACGGCACCCCCTACCCCGATAGCAAAGTAGTCGCCTTTATGGTTCGTATTCCAACGACCAGCCGCTTTTGAGTCCGTACTCAGGGATACATCGGGAAATATCTCCTGATAATCCCTTGATCCTACAAGGTTACGAACCTTACGACCGAACCCCACGGCGAGTTCTGCGGTGTGTGCAGTCTGAATTACCTTGCGGTCTGGAAACTTGCCAAGGTACCAAGCCGGAAAAAGATGCGATGCGAATTCCGATTTTGTATGACGGGGGGGCATATTGATGATAAGACGTTTGAGATCGCCTTTCGCGATCCGATTAAACGCATCGGCCATAATGCGATGGTGCCCTCCCTCAATAAATGCTGGCCATACCATTTTAACAAACTCTAGGAAGTCGCCAACACCAAGGTTCCTGCTCTGGGCATCCTCCCACTCACTAATAAGATCTGCAAAATCTTTCCTGTGAACGATAGGAAGGGTTTTAATTTTTTTGAGATGAGTGCTTAAAGCCATAATTTTGCAGGCCCCCATAGTATATACTATACTAGATTATATCTAGATTAGATTAATCTAGCTAGATAATGTATACTCTAAATCATATAATCTATTTTACGGTTTAGTCTATGTCTCCAAGAAAAAACAAACCATCTGACGATTCTTCCCAAGATTCCGTAAAAAATATTTTTGAGAGATACGAAATATCGAAATCTGACAGACGAATGCTAAACCGTGCAGTAAGGTCTTATATAGCCGGAAGAGCAAGAGTATCTAGAGAGTTTGGCAAAGAACGTGTCTACAGTACCTCAGAATTACAAGGAATGTATCCAGAGTATTATTCCAAGTTTAGTAAAGGAAAGCTAAAATTTTCTGGTGATACAGCATCTGATATTATTGAGGCTTACTTAAAATCAAAAAAACTACCTATCAACGGTAAAAGATGGTTTCAGTTAGCTAGATGTGTAATCGTAATAGGAGAAGATAAGGTCCTCAAAAATCATAATAGGATGTGCAAAACATAGCAGGTATGTAGGGACGAGCGACATCAATCTGGGGGGGGTCCCCCCCACTGGGGTCCAACAATTTTTTGGGACCCCTCAGCTACCCTCCGAAAGGCCCCTAGCTAGGCCAAGCTGAGAAGACGCGACCTAGGGGCCTAGGTCCTGCAATTGGTAGCGATTGGCACCTATTGGCAACAAATGTCACACCGGCCAAAATCCATAAGTCTATATGCCACAACAACTTACACCTATTAACAACATCTCAGCCATATTCCCACATCTTGACAAGATATCGGCCCTCTCTGTAAGTCTCTGTCGTAGTTTGTTGTTAGCGGTAATTGTCGGGCCGCAGGGGCTGAGACCTCTCCCGACTACAGAATCCGCAAGAGGCAGGAGCCAAGACTGAGGGGAAGCTCTCTAGCCTACGCAACGAGTGATGATGCCCAGAGGTTCTCCACCTCGTTCTGCAATCGGGTCGCATGCTCTGAAGCTACACAGTATCCTAGCGGACTAGTATTCCGCTAGTCCGCGCTTCACTGCTGTCATATGGAGGGAAACAATGTCAGCAAGTAAGACGCAGGACCGCGCCAAAAAAGACGCGGTGGTTGTGCTTCCGGTTAAAGGTACGGCGGGTGCTAAGTTGCTCAAGCACCTAGCGGCCTGTAACCGGAAGGTTTCTAAGGGTTCGACAGACATCGCCGAGAAGGTCCAAGGCCTTAACAAGGTTAAGGGTTCGACCGGAGCAGATGTCCGCGAGCGAATTGCCCTAGGGCTTGAGATTGCCGTCAACGTCTCAGCTGTCCGAAAGACAAAAGCTTGCGATGCGCACCTAGATCTCGAAAAGCTTGGACCGCAGTTTTGGGTTCGGTGGCACGAGGACATGGAGGCGGTCGGACAGGCCTTTTGTAAGCAGTTAGACTTGCGGGTTCCTGCCGATGGGGCAGATGAAAACGAAGTCACTACTTACAACGATGCGAAGCAACGTGGAATGAAATTCATTGGCGAGTTCAACACTGTCGCCACTGAGGCTCTGACCATTGTGGCTTGCTCTGCATCGGCACCAAGTCCTAAGGCTGGTCTAGCAACTTCGTTGGCTTTCCTACGGGGAGCGAAGGGTAAAGCCCTAACAGCGAAAGATTGGTCGAAAAAGAAAAAGGCACTCAACGATCTGTACTGGGTTGCCTTGGAAGCCAGAAGCGAAAAGCTGAAGTCTCGGAGGGTTACACTTTCCGCCAAGACCAAGGCTAAGAACTCTGCTCAGGAGGGGGTGGATGGTGTCAGGGATGACCTGATAGCTGAACTCCAGACTGTGGCTCCGAGAAAACCGAGAACCCCTCGGCAGAAGGTGTCAAAGTAGAGTTCCGGTAGGCTAAGCCCCTTGCTCGACCCAAGACCGGAGGGTACGGGTCGGGCAGGGGCAGGGCCTTTGGATAGTTCTTATTCATTCTAACTGGAGGGAAGTAATGAAACCGACAATGCCTTGTGAGGGTTGGAAGAATATACCCAAGAGAAAAAGGCGAGGAATGAAGGGCTTCCGTAAGGTGAAGGTTAAGAAATCATCTCGGAAGATAAAACGCTTCCGCCATATGGGACGGGGGAAGTAGGAGATTGGGGGGATGCTGGCTTAGGCCAGTGTCCTCCCTTTTTTTTGTACCTGTTTATACCTGCATTACAGGGACTAACCCCCCCCTTAGTGCTAGGTACGTGCGCCTCGCCGGGGAAACTCTCTCTCTTTTATCTCTAGGTACATGCGCCTCACTGGGGGACAGCCGGAAACCGTTGGTATCATTGGCTTCATGGGCGTGGAAGATCCCACCAGATCTATAATAGAGTACTCCATTATAATCCTGACCCCATGTTAGATCAGAACTCTCTCTATATAGACCTAGGTACATGCGCCCGTGCGTCTACGCGCTCGCCCAAGAGAGCCTTTATCTCAGCTTAGTATGGGTATATCACGCCTCGACCTTACCAAAGAACATCTCCAACCTCTCATTGATCTCGTCCTCTATCTCCTCTGGTGATCTATGCTCCACCACAATCTTGGTGCCCTCATCGAATAGACCCGTGGTCTTGCCTAGCAATTCCATCGCACGAATCTGTGACGCATCACTCACCTTGGGATCTTCAGCTTTAACCTTCAGCCTATCTATAAGCCAGTCATTGGTAAGCTTTTCGTGGGCTACTGCTATCGACTTATCCTTCTCCTTCAATGCCTCAATGCGAGCCTTGACCTTAGGAACCTTGGCCACCTTGGATGCAGAATCCTTGACGGTCTTCTCTCTCTTTGTCTTGGGGTTGTAAGCCTTGCGATATGCATCAGCCAACGTACTCCCCTCACTCACCAGAGTAGCAAACATCGCCTGTTTCTTAGTGAGTTCCGTGTACTGGGTGTCACCCATACCAATTCTCCCATGTGCGTGGTGTTTTCGTGGTCTTTGCGCGGTGCCCTGCGTGGTACTCGCGTGGTACCAAGAAGGAAAGTACGACTAGGTGTACCCTACAGCCAATAATATTTACAACGAATTCAACTTATATTTTCCGTTGAATTAGTATTCACAATACATTGATAAAACATTGACAAATCGTTAGATTTAGGTCGAAGTCGAAGTACGCAGGGGGGGGGCGCGAGGG
>VTLG01004353.1_pt1 | contig 24301 bp, 26 predicted proteins | sample 4694571 | NCBI WGS metagenome assembly VTLG01 (sample SAMN12604809, study PRJNA352737) | marine metagenome | biome: ENVO:00000447; feature: ENVO:00000209|ENVO:00000569|ENVO:01000036; material: ENVO:00002151; isolation source: viral sequences binned using virsorter ...
GTAAACTGTCTAATCATCAAACTGTTATACAGTATACAGGGTAAAATCGTGTTTACTATATATATATTAATAGTTAAATAGTTTACTTAATATAAATCTTTTACCTGTATGTTCCTTATACCTGTGTGCCGCCTCACAAGATGGGGAACAGTATGTGGCGCTCACCTTACCAGTAGGATAGAAATCTGTTACCACGCTCCTACCCTCTCGGATTGGCGCACCACATTTCGGACAGTCCTTGCCCAGGTGTGTGTAGGGTGGTTTTGGAGCCATCTTCTCCTCTGGGGGATTCCGGATAAACCACTGGCCGTTAATTAAAATGCTGTCTAGGTCACCTAGTCTGCATCTACGCCTGACCGTTTCAGGGGAGCATTCCCACATCACGGCTACTTCTTTAGCTGTATACGGTATCGTGCTACTCATGTATCACCTTCCAACTCTGGTAGTCTCCTCCCCTCTTAACCTTGGGTGGAGCCATTCGGCAACGTGGGCATTTGCGAGGGTTCTCTATCCTTGCGAACCACTCATACCCACAGTTTAGTCTGGGGCATCCTAGTTTAAGCATTACATTTCTCCCTTTGCATTCCCCTGTTACGGCGTTTCCAGTACAGCCCACATTCAAACCTCCCCCAGCCCGCAGAATTAAAACGCATCTGACCTTGAGCTTCCTCGTGGGTGTATCCATATATCATGGTTCGTTTAAATTCTTTATTAAATTGGGAATACCAGTTTATGTGATTCCCCTCATGTTTAAGCTGTTCTATGGAATCTCTTAAACATTCAGCCTTTGAGTCAGTGACTATCTTTCCATGAAGTTTGCACTTAAATACATCACTGTCTGAGTCCTTCCATATTAAGTCAGGCAAAATTTGCACCTCCTTGTTGATAATAGATTAGCCCCTTAAAGGCTCATAGAGAGCTTTTAAGGGGCTTTACCGTGGTAAAGGGTAGTTACCTGCCAAAAGTCATAAACAACCCTCCTAGTTAACGGCCCCAGCAGGAACCAGTAAGTTCCATGCCGCTGTCTTGAGATCAGCGCCTGTCCCGAACCAAGCGGAGTTCAAGTTCTTGTCCCTCTCCGCTGAGCTACCGGAACTAACTCCCCTGTGATGGTCTACGAATTCAGTGACAGCATTCAGGGCATCCCATTGGGTCTCACCATGATTACCCTTACCCTGATAGAACAGGTGGGCTACCCGATCCATCTGGTTGCGAGTCCTAGCACTTACCGCCTCTCGGTCCTCCTCTACTCCGAATAGGTTGGTCAGGAACTCGTCCAGTTGCGCCTTGTTCATGGCCTCCTGAGCCATGCGCTCTATCCCTCGCATTAACATCTGGCTATAGGCTTCCTCAAGTCCCATAACCTCCCGAGCTTCATTGATGCGCCCCATGAGATTTCTGGTGTGCTTCCCTCGGAATTGACCGCCTCTTCCGACCAGTCCTCTCAGGGTATTACAGCATAGCTTGCGAGTACTCATAAATGAGATACCAAGCGAGGAAGACCCATCATAGCTGTCCGTAATGAGTATGCCTCGCTCTAGGATATCGGTGTCAGAAACCTTGAGATCGCTGGGGAGCTGTAGATACATCCAAGTCTTAGCGCCTCCCTTCAGGGAGCCTACGCTGTGGAATACAGCCTCACCATTGGCTACCAAGCCATCCGCAAACTTGAACTTGTCCCTATTCTGGAGTGGGCTGTATTGAGGGCTGAATACTCCAAACGCATCTACGTCCCCATTAGGTAGGACTACTGCGTCCCGGCGTACACAGGCCAAGCGATCCTTTACTTTTATCATTTGGCCGTCTTTACGCTGAACGAATAGTTCCTTCATGGCTACCTCCCAATCGAGGCTCCCCATTTCCGTAGCTTCCTCCGAGGTCATAGCGCCTTCAACGCTAGTCCCCCAGAATACGCTACTCCCCTGCCAAGGTGAGTCCGGGCTGTTTGCCATGCTAGAGATACCGTATTGATTCGTAGTCATCCTGATTCCTCCTAAAATTTTGTTTTGTGATGGGTCCAGAAGAAAATACTACCATCATGGAGCGTTAGTTGCAAGCGCTTTCACCTCGTTTAAAGTTAATGCTATTCCCCTGTTCATCCACCTGTTAACCTTTATCTGGAAGCTTAGCTCCCGAGCCTTGCATATTGGCATTGATACCCTACTAGGCTCCCCATGTAAGCCACAGACTCCAAAGTAGCAATATATACAGGAATCCATATTAGTCCTCCCCTTGGTTATATTCTTCACACTTACAAATATCCTCGCACCCATTAACACAGCCATGATGCGGTTCCCAACAATCCGAGTGAAATATAGCGTCATCCTTGCCATAGGTCACCGGATCAAAGTCCTCTGAGTTCTTATACATGACCTCCTTACCACACCCGTGGCATAGCTCTATATCCTCTGGAAATGTGACCTTGAAAGGCCCATGACCCTGTCCCTCTACTAACTGGACTATTGTCCTGAACAGAATTGCTGTAGGACATAGAGCGTCCACTTCTTTGATACGTTCCGGTAGGTATACATTGTCAAAATCAAAGTCATCTACGCTATCGTCATCCAGAATCCCCTGTAGAGTGTCCTCACAGATACCACAGGAGTAGCAGTCCAATAGGTCCATACCTTGGGGGACCCTGTTAACAAAACCACCCAATTCGGATGGATGAAATCTGGTATTAACACCGCAGTACCGGCAATTGTTACTAGATACTAAAATCCACTCGGATAAATCACCCATAAATATTCCTCCTTTAAATTAGCCGGTTTAGCCCGACCCGACTGCGAGTTAACCTAGGCTGACTCGCAGATAGAAGGGTTAAACGCCTGCCCTAGGGAAACAATCCTCGCAGTACTCCAGACCTCCAGAGCCTATATGTACAACATCAAAGTCCTCTGGGCTAACGTATAGCAGGGCAACATCACAGCCTTGACAATTTACTTGGGATATGGCCCTCCTCCAACGATCCATTTCCTCCTGCCTTTTTAGCTGTTCAGCGCAGTACTCGCAATTATCCTCCTCTACTAGGGTGATCCTATCCCCAGCCCCTAAACTATCCATAGGGTTTTCTGCCCCGTCCCTATCCCAGTGCCCTGAGAAGGTATATAAGTGGTCATAGCATATCCGTAGCTCAGTTTGATCGAATAAGGCTCCATGTACAGCCTTAAAGGCTTCATCCAGAGCTTTACCCTCCTCGTAATACTCTTCCCCCTCTTCCGTTCTACCTCCGAGTGAGTCCTCGGAATAACACTCTAATGCGTGTCTTATTAACTCCATAGCTTGCTCTAATGTACCCATAATTATTCCTCCAATTAAATTTAAATTTAAGCTACATCGACCTGGCTTTTTTGCTCTGAATCGTAATCTGTGGACCGCATAACACCGGCTATACTAGCGCTGTATACCCTCTCGATATTCAGGAGTTGCGAGTACCTATCGAGCGCCTCTCCATAGGTCTCAAACGCCTCAAAGTGGTCACTGTATACTGGTTGTTCTCTCTCCTCGATAGGGACCTGTAGCCTTATGTTCTGGCTCCTGTTTTCAACTTCCATCCATACTACTAATATCATTTTCTACTCCTCCTAAATTTCAAATAGTCCTAGCTTGCCCTTGCATGGTATTGGTTGATCATAAGCTACCGGATCAGAGAGACAGAATCCATAAGGACCACAGAACCAAGGGCTATCGGAGCTGTCAATACAATCTGTCAATGTAGCCTCGCCTATAATTGCTCCCGTTGCGAGAGTATCGGGTACGACTATCCCTGATGACCTGATATGCTCCCGTTGACTCTGGAAGTCATCTGGGTCAGCTTTAAGGCCAACGTGGATGTAAATACGACCTCTATAGTTAGTGCGCCATGATCTATTTTCGATGTCCTTATAGCCGTTGACTATCAGCCATCCCCAAGGGTTGCGAATTGATAGCGCTAGCATTTTCTACTCTCCTATAAATTTTGTTTATTGAGTCCGGTATAGGAGCCTGTAATCAGACTCCCATAGCGCATCCACTAAACTATTTATCTAAAAGGGCAAATCATCCTCTGGGCGCATCAAATCCAATCGGGCTATTTGAGCTTCTCGTTCTTCCCATTCCCTACGCTCTGAATCCATATGTTTTCTTAGCGCCTGATAATCACCATCAAATTCTTCCCTAGCCCTACAATCTACTTCATAGAAGCACCAACAATTATCAGCATTCATCATTCTATGGGTATGACATGGGCAAGCACATAATCCGAATCCATCATGTATGCCGTAGCCCTCTGGTAGTTCTACGGTGTAGGGCATAGGTTCCGCTACAGGTTTATTGCTAGGGTATCCAGCATCAACAAACGCTTTCCAATTCCTAGGTACATTGTGGTTATCTTCCCAATTAGATTTGGTCTCTAGCTCATTCTCCCAAAGTAAATCTTGAATACTAATAAATTCCGCTATAGCTTTTTTAATCGACTTTATACCGTCCCTTTCTAATATCTCTTTTATTTCGGTATCACTGTAGCATTCATCTACATATGATAATGAGCCTCTACCGACGTATTTATCCGCGCGAATTGCGGTTAATATTTCCGAGCTATTTAACTGTGTCATTTTGTAGACTCCTAAATTATAAATTTTGCCCGATAGCTTAAAGCCATCATTAGAAGCTCAAATACCGACTTTTTTGGCGCTATTTGAGCCTCTCAAATGGTTTTAATTCTAGTAGTTATGCTGTCTCAAAAATCGACCATTTAGGGTTTTATCTTTAGCCAATTGCCAACGATTAGAATCAAAGTCGGGTGCTTTATAATCGGATTCTAAAATATATTGTCTTAGCTTAGACTCTGGTATAGCGGAGTCTGTATGCTCTGGCTTTAGCTCTACCATTACCATCTTTCCCAACAATTGAACGTTTACAGTCATTCCGAATCGTTTAGAGTCCCAAGCAAAAGTAGATAAGCTGTAATTCTTCCATAACCGGTTATATGCCTTTTTAAGCGCTATTTCCGGTGTGGATGCTTGGATATTGTGGAATACTGCCTCTTCCATGGAACTAATGGTTATTTTGTACTGATTCATAACTGTACCTATCCTTTATAAATTTGATTTTATTAGGCTATAACTTAAACGATATATTTATAACTCGCGCCATCGCTTACAATGTGAGAATGTGATCTGACAGTTTCAACGTGAATTTTGAGATATTCTCTTGTGTCTCTATTCTTGAAATAATCGATATCCAAACGTGATTCTATATGCTCGCTATTCATGTACATGAAATTCCCAGCATAATTGCCGTCATTCTCGTTATCTGATAAATAGCCTTGAGCTATAGCTTGCCTAAAAGCTATTTCGTGATCTCTAAAAAATATATTATCCTTTCGTGTCTGCTCCATAATTACACCTATTCCTTTATTTTGTTTATTGGACCAATTCCGAGCATTAGCGGTACTAATGCCCAGATTGACGCAATAAAGCGCTTGTATGGGCTTTAATGGACCGCTATAGCTATTGGTATTGTTAATGCCGGATTGCCGCACGCATGTTTATTGCCACAATCGCCACATTTGCCCGGGCATACAAAAACCTTATCGTATCCAAGCTTTTTTGATGCTTCCATTACAGCTTGCTGGTATTTGTTCCAATTTGGACTTTTACGGTTATCTTTACTTGTGGCTTCCCTTGGCATATGTACGTCAGTTTTAACCGCTATAAACTCACCACGAACACAGGATAATTTTTGTACTCTAGCCTTGATATTAGCGAATACGGGCGTTTCATATTTACTACCGCCTGATAGGTTTAACCGGTAATTAGCAGGAAAGCTTTTACCGCTATCATGCCAGTCTAAAAATAATTCCCAAGATTTGCTGTATCCATAGACTGCCAAATCTAGCCGAGCATTGCAGTTATCAAACCAGAATGCCATTGTTTCTATGCTATCAATATCGCCGTCAACGTATAGCCTTACAGTTTCGTTATTAGGTATAGCCATAAAAGCTTTTGTTATCTCTTGCCTACCATTAACAGACATTAACCGGCATGTATTAACCAATTGGCGCATAAACGCATCGGGATACCTAAAAGCTTTAAACGAATAGCAGAAATTAAGACAAGCGCCCAATCCCGGGCATGTGATTTGTGGTAATGCCGAAAATGCCCAAAATGGTAATTTACCGTTGCCTTTTGCGAATACTTCTAATCCGGAGTACTCCAAACCATAAAACCAATTAAATAACCGGTTATATGATCTTGCCCAATGGCTCAATTGCCCATTTTGCGCTTTATTAATCGCATCCTGAGCCCATGATACCGGCATTGTGGTTAATGGTACGTCTAAACCATCTTGATTAGCTGTATAAGCTTTTATGACATCCTGTGCGAATGTCATTAGTTCTTTTCTATTGGTAGCGCTCGGATATGTAGCTTTAACCTTATCCTTGCCATTAATAAGGTTATTTAAATTGGCATAACCTACTTGGAAAGCTATACGGTTATTAGATGTTAAATCAGACTTTACCAAGTGATTTAAATATCTAAGGTTAAGATTGGGCGCTCCTATTTTTAACTCATTAAACGTATCTGTATTCATGTTTTCCGCTCCTTTATTTTGGTAGACGTGTGTTTGCGCTCATTAAACTTAACATCTTGTATCTGTGAGATATACCAATATGGTCGCAATTTAATGTGATCACACTAAAAACACACCTAATTAATCTATTATGTAAACTCGTTTCTTTAATTGTTACGGTGTGGTATGACTTGGAACATGAACAATCTAAGCGCTAGGCAAGAAAGGTTTGCCCAATTGGTAAGTCAAGGAATGAGTTATACGGCTAGTTATATCGAGTCGTACCAACCGAATCAGCAAGCGGATACAGTTATAAACCCGAAAGCTAGCAATTTAGCCAAAAAAGATAAGGTGCAGACAAGAATAAAAGAGCTAATGCAAGAGAATAGCATTAGTTCTTCATGGGATAGAAGACGGTTATTAGAAGCTACTCAGCGCGTGCACGATAAAAGCATAGAAAAGAATCAAATGGCTACAGCATTAAAGAGTCTTGAGCTAATAGCGCGCATCTGTGGACTATTAATAGATAAATCAGAAGTAAAAGTAGAGCATACGCTGTACTCTAGCCTATCCATGGAACAACTACAGCGTATAGCCAATCAAGCTGACAGTGTAGGTATTTTGGATAGACAAGCGCCCATAATTGACGTTGAACCAAAGCAATTAATGAACTAGTTTGGCGCTGTCTTGTGTACTCGTTATGTCAACTAAAGACTGGGAGGGGTGGATGCCAAAATGCTGATTAGGGAGGGGGTAATCCGGTGGTACCATTTAGGGGTGGGGTACTAGGACGGGGGAGGGGGTGCTAGCGACAGAATCCCGTTTTTATTATAGCTTTAAAAATTTTACCCTTTCTAAAAATTTTAACCCTTTTAAAAAATGAAAAGAGTATTCATAATAATATTTATAGCTTTTTTGCTTCTGGTATGGATTCCACTCGGATTCCTGGTCTGCCTTACCCAGGCGATAGGATGCCGCCTTTACAGGAGAATACATGACCTTAGCCCTAACCCCTGAGCCAATAACTCCCGAGGAAATAACTACCGAGGAAATAAAGCAAGCTGGTGAGCTGGCTCGCCTTGAAATGGCCCGTAGGAGCTTTCAGAGCTTCCTGCCCTTTGTCCGAGTTGTAGAGCCAGGCACAGGTATGGTGGAGCTTCAACAGTGGCCCCACCTCCAGAATGTTACGGATACCCTCGATACCAGCAAAATGGTGGTCTGGGCCAAGTCCCGCCAGATAGGCATTACTACCATTCTCTCAGCTTTCGTCCTACACCATGCCTCTTTCACTCCCAACGCCCTCGCACTGGTCTTCTCCAAGGGGGAACGGGACGCATGGGAGTTCCTTTCCAAGTCTCGGGCTACCTACGAATCCCTGCCCGCCTCCCTCCAGCAGCCCCTTGGACAGCCCGACAACAGGGAGCAGATGACCTTCCAGTCAGGCGCACGAATTATCACTATGCCTTCCACCGAAGCTGCCGGTCGTGGACTGAACCCCACCCTGGTCGTAATTGACGAAGCCGACTTCCACGAATATCTAGATGCTTGCTACAACTCCGTAAAGCCGGGTCTCGATGACAACAACGGTCAGCTAGTAGTAACCTCTACCGTTAACCCCTACCGCATCGGGTCCCTTTTCCAGCAGCTCTACCAGAACGCCCCCGTAAACGGCTTCAACAAGCTCTTCTTCGGATGGCGTTCCCGTCCCCACAGGGATCAGGCTTGGTACGATGAGCGAAAAGTCCAGTACCCGGATCAGGCCCTGTTCCAGAAGGAGCATCCCGAGACAGAAGAGGAAGCCTTTGCCCCCGCAAGAGCTATCGCCGCTTTCGATATGGACGTATTAACCCAGATGAAGCAGGACCTCAAGGAGCCCATCGAAAAGCTGACCCTCGGAAACGGTGTACAGGCAAACATCTACCAGAACTTCCAGGAAGGAAAGCGCTACGCTGCCGGAACCGACACTTCCCACGGCGCAGGGCAGGACTTTGCCGTAACCGTTGTTTTAGACACCGTAACAGGGTATATAGTAGCTGATATATGCAGCCAGGTTATTAACCCGACTGAACTCTCCGTAGCGTCCGTAGACCTGCTCAACCGTTACGACTCCCCCATATGGGCAATCGAGGACAACGACTGGGGAATCCTAACCATAGCTATGGCGCAGGAACTCCGATATAGAAGATTACACTACCGGGACTCCGACCATCCGGGTTGGCACACCTACGATACCGCCGGAATGTCGGGAGGTTCCCGCTACGTCCTCTGGGGCGATCTCATAGAAGCGATTCACAATCGCTCCATAACTATACCCAATCCCGAGGGGCTGTCCCAGTTTTTCACGGTTATACGGAATCCGGAAAAAAGAGGTAGAATAGAGGCACAGCACGGGACCCACGATGACTATCCTATGGCCGTAGGTATGGCATGGCAGATGCGCCAGTACGCCCGACCTTCAGCTTCCGAAAGGGGCCGTCGTGCAAATCCCCATCGTCGTAGACGGAGAGGCTGGTCTCGATGGAGTTAAGAAATGCCCTTTAACGGCTTTGAAGACGAACCGGACGCAAACGTAATCGACCAGTACCGCTCTCACTTGAAAGAGGTCTGGACCAACGCCCACCGTAAGTGGGAACAGTACGACGCCTACTACTTCCGTACCTACTCGGTGTGGGAGGAGTCAGAGGCACATACCCGCCCCGGCTGGTTAAAACCCGCCCGACCCACTTCCGTGGTAGATAACGCAGTAGACCACCAGCTTGCCTCCGAGCCGACTCCCCACCGCAACCCCGCAAGGCAGAGCGAGGAGTCCCGCAACAACGCTGACCGGGTAGAGGAAGGTCTGAAGGCCATTCTTGACGAGGCTTCCCTCCTTGAGCCCGCCTTAACATGGAAACAGCAGGGGAAGAACCTTGTCCATCTTGGATATTCCATCCATGAACTGGGATTGGATTCAAATGTCTTGCAACGCAGGTCCGAAGAACCCCCGAGAGGAGATGACTCTGAAGAAGATTACCGAGCCAATATGCGGTTATATGAACACTATCGCCGCACGGCTATGCCCTTCCGTACTCGTTCACCTCACCCAGCGAGGATTCTACTTGATCCGTGGGAAAAGCGACCTAGAATTGCTATCCGTCATGCCCGCAGATTCTCTCAGGACCTACATGAACTCACGGTTGCAAGGAAGAACAGGGGTAGACCTGTTGATATCTGGGAAGTACGAAATAACCGGCCCTTTGAACTTATACTGACCGACGAGTACTGGACCGAATGCTGGCACGCCATGATGATATCCGGCTATGTGACCGGAACCGGGCGCGAGTACAGCACCATGAAACGGATGCTCTTTACTGAGAAGAACACCTGGGGATTTGTCCCCTATGCCCATGCCTACGCCGGATTCGGTCAGGAACCCACCAACTCCGATAGGATAGACCCCGCAAACCTCGCCGTGGGTATCCTCGATCCGGTCTTATCCGATATCCGGGCACAGGCACAGGCCGTATCTGGCAGACACAATGCCCTGATGGACGCTTCCTTCAATCCCATAGGTACACGCATGGGAGCGGATGAACTCCGTGACCAGCTTGATCAGGGTGACATAATAGAGATGTCCGACAGGAGCGATGTCTGGCGAATGGATATACCCCAGCTACCCCGCTGGATGTTCCAGACCGAGGAATGGCTCTCCCGTGACATAGAAGAAGGGACATTCTCAAGAGCCCTTGCCGGTGTCAGGGAGCAGGGAGTCTCAACCGTAGGTCAGCAAGCCATACTTTCAACCGCTGCTGGACGCAAATTCGTAGCTGTTTCAAGGCAACTTGAGCATTTAGCCTCGGTTGCATCGTCCCAGATACTACAACTCATCGACCTGTTGGACCTTAACCTGACAATCAAGGGGAAAGTCATACGGCCTTCCTACATAGAATCCGACTATTCAGTTAACATAAGCTTCGATCTTGTCGATCCTGTCCTGCAACTACAGCAGAGACAGCTCGGCCTACAGGAAGTACAGGCCGGTCTCAAGTCTATGGAGACCTACTGGTCAGCCGATGCCCGCCTTGAGGACGCTTCCGGTGAAAGGAAACGTCTACTCATGGACTGGGTACGGAAGAACCCGATGATACACCAGGCCCTCGCTATGGAAGTGGCGAAGGAAGAAGGTATAGAATCGCTGGTGGAACGGGCCCTATCTATGGCACAGGGCGGCGAAGAGGGCGGTGGAGCAGGTGCAGCCCCTATTCTAGGTCCCGACGGAATGCCGATGGACCAGACTATGGGACAGGACCAGACACGGCAGGGCCTCACTCCAAATACAATTAATCCAAGTCAAATCGGCGCTAATATGGCGGGGTAAAAATGCCAAGAGTAAATGAATTTACCGAGGTTGTTCACCTTCTAAAGGACGAGATAATGAGTGGCAAGAAAACCGCTGCCAAGTCGAAGGCTATTCCCTTCGGACAGGAGCGGGTACAGAACCGTGCCACTGCCGTTAACAGGTTTAACAACCTGAGTCCGGGGGATAAAGAACGCTACATACAGGAACAGGGGCTGGATAATGTCCTGAAAATGCTCCGTGGAGGTAAATAATGCCACCTTGGGATAAGATAAAATTAGAGGGGTCCTATGATCCCGCGAAACCGAAAACAGGGGAAGCATACGCTAAAGCTCTTGCTGACTTAACACCCAAGATCACAGCTTATAACAGCCTACATGGGACTGATATCCAGATAGCAGATGTTACTACGGATGTTAGGAAGGAAAATGGTGAATGGGTTTTATTTGTCGATGTCACGCCAGAGGCTCTTACCCGGAAGAATCCGGAGAAGAATCAGAGAGGATTTAGTAGTAGTGAAGAAGCCTACAAGTTTGCTCAGGCCAATAATATTGCTGTAGCTGACCCTGCGACTGGAAGATACGTCCCCGGTGGGAGAGGCAAGACATCCATAGAATGGGCCGCTACCCATGAAATAGTACCCGACCCTTACGGTGACAGGTTTATTATACGGGAGAAGCAGGAACCCCAACGCAAGAACCGGATCATACAGGACGCTGTCACCAAGGGCTGGATAATGATTGATGAGAACAATCCTTATGCCGACCCTATTCCTATTGGTGATGCTCCTGATCCCGTAAACGAGCGGCCTACAGGGGAAGATATAGAGCTGATAGCTACTGAGACACTTGAAGACAAGTCCATACTGGAATTCTGGCGTGTGGGCAATTCTATCAAGGAGTATAGATCAACACCTCAGAACACTGTTGACCCCGGCAAGGACTTCCACAAGGTAGAAGGGGGAGTCTTCTATAAGACCTCTCCTAACAGGTATGACTTTGTACCTGATCCGGGGGAGCCCTTTACACCGTCAAAATCCCGTGCCATACCCGAGCTTGGCGGGAGGATGATCCAGACTTCCCCCAACCAGTGGCAATTTGTACGGGACTCCTATGAGCCTGGAGTTGTACAGGACCCTCTTACAGGTAGATTCTTTAGTCAGAATGCCAGCGGAGACTGGCGGGAACTTGATTACCGGGCCGATCCCGGAGTTGTCGAGATTGGTGACAGGGAATTCCTCCAGCAACATACTGGGGACTTGAGGGAACTGGACCGACAGTTTGACCCCGGTGTAATCCGTGATCCTTCCGGCCTGACATTGATCCAGCAGCCCACTGGTGCGGTAACGCAAGCCCGTGCCGCCAACATGGATGAGATCATTACACAGGCCCTGATTGACGGACAGGTAGAGAAAGCTCTCGCATTCCAGGACTTCCGTGACCGCCCTACGGCACAGGAAGCCTTTGATACCGCTCTTGAATATGCCCGTTCTCCGGCAGACCAGCAGGTAATATCCTCTCTCGCGAGGGGAGAAACCCCTGTCAGGGAACCCGATGCCGGTGTTATCCAGAGAGTTGGGCCAAGACCTGACTTCTTAGTGCAGGCATACCAGGATTTCCAACGCCGTACTCAGACCGGACGGGCTCCAACAGAAGAAGAAGCCCAGCAATTGACCGAGCGTTACGCTACAGGGCAGTCTCCGACTACTGATAAGTTACAGATAGAGAAACAAACACTGGAAGCTCGTCTAGAAAAGATCGCTCTAGATACCGAGATAACCCGTGAAAAGCATCAAGCGGCAATGGCTCAACAGCAGGAACTGCACGATACAAAAATTCTAGAACTGACCCAGAAAGTTGATAATGCAAAGAAGAAAGCCGAGTTAGAACTGGAGTATATTAATACCAGACGGACTGGAAACGGGGATACTACAACTACGGATACTACAGGTAGTGCATCGGTCCAAGATACCAGTGACACTAATGTTTTAAAGCTAGAGGATATTCCACCTGGAGGTAGAACTCCTGCAAGATACAGCGATGCTGCTGCTGCTACTCGGGAGATGGAAACCGCAGTTGATAATGATGGCAAATTACTGTTTACTCAGGATGAGGTAACAGCACTCGCTCTTGCTTCTGGAGGTAATGCCACTCAAATCATTCAGCAGATTGATTCCCGTAAAAATCTGAGGAATGAGGAGATAGCTAACAGACCTTATATCCAAGACCCTAAAGATGCTGCTGCCCAACTTCAGGCTGTTAAAGATACACCTCGTATAGATCATGCGAATGTTCAGTCTGTTATAAAATACAATGAAGCAAAGGAAGCGGCAGATAAAGCGGTAGCGGCAGAGAGGGCGCAGAAAGCAGCCGATTGGGCTGAAGGATTGGCCGCTCCTATACGAGGACGAGATGCTATGTCTATCAGTGAGATGGCAGGGTTGCAAACAGGGTCAAGTACAACCCCTACGGAATCAACTCCTGCTGCGAAATCAACTTCCGAAAGACTTATTCAATCAACCCCCTACAGTGATGGATCATCTGATGATGAATGGTTTGGTTCCTTTGCTGGTGGTGGAATGACCCGTGGCAATCAACTTGAACTCGTAGGTGAAGAAGGACCGGAACTGGTTGATCTGCCCCCCGGTAGCTTTGTACTACCCCTAAAGCAACTAAACCAACGACAGATGCTGGACTTGAAACGCAAGGGAGTTCAGGGATACGCTAATGGCGGGATCGTCTTTGATGATAACCAGACCCAGTCTGCTACCCTGCCTTTCGGCTTACGTCAAATGCAAGCTGGCAGACCTATAACCCCGTCCCGTGGCTACTTATCCCAGCAAGCCGGACTGAGATTACCCTCAGCACAGGCTTTTCAGAACATAACGCCCGAGTCCCGTGAAGTCTTCTTAGACCTTGCGGCTCAGGCAGGAATTCCCAGAAAGTCCTTCGCACAGGAACTCGCTTTAACCGTACCAAGCGGTAGACGGCTTCCCGTAGCCAGGATTGCACCCACACAGAGGAGGGCTATTCAGTAATGGCATACGATCTTCCTTTTATGAGCAAGTCCCGAAGGGATATAGGAAAGCTCCCCGGGGAGCAGCGTGATCCGTTCTTGCCTTCCCCTATGGAACCTATGACTCCTATGTCCAGCCCCAGTTGGGCTAACATACCTGAAGACACTCCAGACTGGTTAAGGCCCGGTGGTGGATTTGCAGCAGAGCCTCTGTTTGCCGCACCAACTCCACCTACCCGTCAGCCTATGCCTTTACCGGATACGCCTCCGGTTCCTATACCAACTGCCGAGCCAAGGCCGACTCCTGATCAGGGGGTAGTGGAACTTGCTCCCTCCTATGAAAGGGAACTGGAACGGGAAAGTATGAGCCGGAAGTGGGGCGAGAAGGTAGAGGATGCACCACACCCCGAGAGTCCTCTGGTTAATACCCAGGTTAATAACCCCTGGGGATCAGCTAGGGATTACAGGCCCGATCCCAGTAACTGGTATCACACCGGCGTTCCCGTAATTGACGAGGGCATAGGATACTTTAAAGGAGTTGGGCATTTTGGCTTATCCTTCCTACAGGGACCCTTGTTCTGGCCTGAAGAGATAGCGGCTCAGACAGCGATTGAATCGCTCCAGGCGGCATATAAATACAGTACTGATCCGTTTAACCTGGATTATGGAGACATACCAACTATCTTTACGGAGGGCCCATTTGCGGCTAAGACCAAGTTTGACCAGCTACCCGCATGGCAGCAGATAGTAGGAGTTGGGGCTTTAACCGGCGGCGTAGGGGGCATACTCAAGGCAGCTTCCAGAACAAGTACCCGTAAAGCGGTTACCACCAGCGCAGTTGCCAGTGGGGCCAACCTGTCAGAGAGACACCTTATAAGCTCTGGTAAAGTCGTATCCCAGGCCGTTCCTCCAGCAACTACTGATGACGCTATAACTTCCGCTGCCGCTCTGGATAATGCCGTAGTTGATCTTGTACAGAAAAAGATAGATGAACTTACTGGTACTCCTATACTAGATGGCAGGAACATCCTTGGGCTTCGTGGTGATATTGCTCTAGGCAAGGTCACAGAGAACATAAAAACGGGCATGGCTCGGGGTATTATGGGGGCTGCAAGACATAAATTTGACCCGGATGCAGCAGGGCAGGATATGTTCAACGACACCCTGCTCCCCATCTATCGTCACGCCGAGGAGAGCAGACTCCGCTTGGAGAGCCTTGCTAACGATACTGCTGCCCAGATAGAGGCTATAGCCTACAGATACTTCCCCGCCAATGAGAAGAACCTTATCCCAGCCCTGAGTGGCATAGACAAGACTCTTCCTAAAGGAGAGTTCAACCATGCCCCCAGCTTGCAGGACGTAGCTGCCCGGTTAGACATATTTGAGGCAGCACTAACTAAGACTGACCCTCGGTCCGGCGCAATGGAGGAGGCTTTAAAGGAGAATATAGCCAACATCCAGAGGCAAACCGGTTCTACTCCCACAGCCCAGCAGACATCGGTTGTATGGGAATCAGGTATAAAAACGCCTGTCGGAAACGAGAAGCTTGACGCTCTATTGCAGATCAAGGAACTACTGCGTCCGTGGAAAGAGTTACTGGATGATGTAGGAGTTAACCTTGGGTCTCGCAGGGACGTTACTGGGAAAGGCTTCTATATACCCAGAGGGTCAGCCAAAGAGATTAATAAGGAGTTGGAGGAGTTGCGTAATACTCGCCGCAGGAAGGAGGGGACCTCCCGAGCTGGTTTTGAGGAGGCTGAACGCTTTCCCTCTATGGCTGGCGGTGTCAACAGCAACTATGAGTATGCCGATATAGCAGCCACCATCCGCTCCTACATACATGACGCTGGTGATCGGTCAATTACCAAGAACATGGCTGACCAGTTGAAACGTACCTATGATAAAGATGGGAAGCTCTTAACAGAAACTGCGGCCATGAGGCTGGAGCGCAATAGTGGAGACCTGAAAAGGGGTATGCGTAATACCAAGAGTAGCATAGCTTCGGCTGTCCGTACCTCTATCCGACAAGCTATGTCTGAGAAGGAGATGGAGACTACTATAGATATTCTCCATGAAACCCAGGAAAAGCTCCTGGCAGGTACAGCAAAAGCCCAGGAAAGGAAAGGTCTAACCCTCGCCCGTTACAAGGTTCAGGCAGAAGACCGGAACGTAGCCCATCAACTCCTCGTAGAAGCTACCGCTGAACGGGATGTGATGCTGAAGGAAATCCGAAAACTGGGGGACGAACTCACCACAGCAGGTAGAAAACTCGACAAGACAGAAACCCGCTGGCTACAGGCGGCTCTGAAACTGGAGGATGCTTCCATACCTGCGGCCAAGAGCGTAGAGGTATCTCCGGAAGGTAAGCAGTATGTGTCCTGGGAGTACCTTGATGACGCTGGCTATCCCTTGGATATCAATGACCAGCTTAACTGGGATTATCTGGGCAAACCGGTTCAGCCCACCCAGCCTTTACCTTCCTACATTAAGAGGGCCGAGGACATAATCATTAAGGACCCGTCAGCTCAATCCAATCCCATGTATCTAAAACTGGCTAGACTAGACCCCGCCAAGCTGACAGCCGTAGCCCGGCGAACCCAGCAGTACTTTACTGCCGTAGATCGTGTACAGCGAATGCACGGCAATACAGAGAAACTTGGCGATATCATGGATAAGCTCTCCGATAGGATAGAGGACCTGACTGAAAGAAGAATTCTTGTCAAGGAATTAAGTGACATTGAACGGGAAAACAAGGTAACTTCCGGTCGTAGAAAGAGACTGGCAGAAAGTAAAGATAGATCATCCCGAATAGCTGAAGCTGAACTGAAGATGCTGGAGCGTGAAAAGGCCCGCACTCTACGGGTAACCAACGCCGCTCTTACCAAGACTGGTAGAAGGGGACAGAAACTTAATAAAGCCCGTGAGAAGAACACTGCCTTAATAGAGAGACTCCAGGACCGGATTGACGGCCAGAAAGAGAGGTGGAATGCCGCTATACAGGCTTCTCGTACAGGTCCGTCAAATAGAGTGGAAATTAGACTTGAAGGAATGATAGGCTACGACTTCCCTGAAGCTATGGCAAGGTCCATGAACGATGCAATAGCTAAGAATATGCCCAAGGACGAGAATGCATTGTGGAGAACCGTGCGGTCTATGAATAGCTGGTACTTGGGTTTCAAGGCAACCGGGGATGACGGGGTTCTGATGATCCAGGGACTCCTTGGTATGGCTGGAACCCGGGGTGCGAAGGGGGGTGCTTATGGCATAGGGGGCCGTGACTTCGTAGAAATGATGAAGTGGCACGGTCAGGCTTGGGTAGACCCCAGGACTCTCGGCTCCTTCCTTCTGGACTTCAATAATAAGACCCGCAAGGCCGGACGGCTTCTATCCCATGAGTGGGAGCGTTACGGTGTAAGAGTGGGAGGGGCTCAGACGGAGTTCAGCTTACGGGCTCCCGCGGAAAAAATTCCGGTTCTGGGCAGATTCGCCCGAGCGTCCAACCGTGCATTCGGCTATTACGGGGACTCCCGCCGCCTAATGTGGGCTGACGATATGCTGGAGGAAGAGCTGTCAAAGAATCGGGCACTCAAAGAGATCATTGAATCCGGTGACATGGAACGTATAGCTGATGTAGCCAACGCTATGACAGGATGGAGCAAGAAACGCACGGCAGGGTCCGTTGGAGAACTTGCTCTACTTGCTCCGAGATTCCTACAGGCAAGGCTGGAAACTACATGGAAAGCTACTCAGGGTATAGTTCCTGCTCACTACGTTGCAGGGGAAGGTTTTAAGAAGGGTAACCGAATCGATCATAGGATGGCTCGGCGTACCATGCTCAGGACAGTAGCCCACGTAGCTGCAATGACAGAGATGGTAAACCGGATGCAGGGCCGAGAGACAGACTGGAGACCTGTAGTGAGGAGTAGGGACGGTGACCTCCGCTGGAACTCTAACTTCATGCGGATGCACATAGGATATCTCAATAGGGATGTCTCCTTAATGGGTACTTACGACTCTCTAGCTCGATTACTGGTATCTATGGGAACCGCAGATTTTGGAGCAATCCGGGGGCTATCCTCCGGCGTAGTACAGAATATGTGGGACTTCATACAAGGATCAGACTGGAAAGGAAGGGATGTAGGAAGTACCAAGACAGCTATAACCAAACGGTTGCTGTCCAACTTTATGCCAATGGCGGCAGAGGACGGTACGGAAGGTATAGCCCAGGCAATAGTCAGTGCTAAGGAAAAAGACATACAGGGTGTTGTTGCGGGAACTGGTGGGGCTTTACTTGAAGTGCTGGGAACTAAGTCCGGTATCATGTCTCTGACAGATATAAAGCAGGACCTGACTAATGAGCTTATAGCTAATGCTAGCGATGAGGAGCTGGGCCGTCTAACTAAATACCGCCAAATGAGCGGTTACGACAAGCTCAGTGGGCATGATTATCTCTACGACTACCTACCGGACGAGTACAAGCACAATATTATGCTTAACCAGGACGTAATAGACAAGACTGAAAAGCTGGCAGACCCTCCTCTGGGAAGTATTCGGGTCCAGCTTAACAACGCCGTGTCTGCTTATGAAAACAAGAAGACCGAGGGTAAGACAAAGCTAGAGCAGAATATTATTGATGGCTATCAGGGGGAGGATTTACGGGGAGCCATACAGGCATACCAGTCTGAACTCCGAATTGCCAGTGATACCGTCTTTTACGGTGAACTTGAAGAATACCTGGATCGCATGGAAGAGCCCAACAAGTTAGATATGTTTAGGGAGCGCTTCTATAACGTGCCCCTTGAGTACAAGAACAAGTCCACTGACAACCTCGACTTCGATAAGCGTGAAGAGGAGAGGGAGAAGATTCTGCTGGAGGCTGAAGAGGCTCTTGGTGACGCTTTCAGAAAAGAAGACTTCACTAGAAGGTACTCTACAGGCAACACCAAGATAGATGCCACTCTGGAACAGTATGACAAGGATATGGATAAGATTCGTTCTTTGTGGGGACTGGAAGACTCTCTAGTAGAAGGGATGCCAGCCAGCATACAGAAACTATGGTCTGATTACAGGGATTTGGACAAGGTCTCCGCTCAGATTATATATACTAACAACGAGGTAATCCGTAATATCAGTAGGGAGATAACCGAGTCCCGCTTAATGCTGCGTGAACTAGACTCTACTGTAGACGCTGCTTATATGCGGCAGGGTTACAGTACGAAGCCCCAATCCGATGGAGGTATGCTCCAGGCTCTAATAATGAGGGACAGGGCAGACCTTAATAGGGCCCAGGCTAATATGCCCCCTGAAGAACCTGATACTACTGGCACTCCACCCCCCATACCTGAAGAGGTACAGCCCCTAGAGTATCGCTTTGGTAGGGAGGTAGAACCCGTAGGTGGTCCTACTCGTTGACATAACAAGTAATCTGGTTATACACTCTGGGATAGTGATCCCTCCTAAAGGAGCATCGCATGGTTACAATACCGGAAGAACCACCGGTAGAACAGACAACGGAACCCATAACGGAAGAACCTACAACTGAAGAAACCGAGTCCACCACTGAGGTGGACTACAAGGCGAAGGCAGCGGAACTGGAAGCCCAGAACGCTAAATTATTGAACGATCTGCGTTCCAAGGACGGCCAACGTCGAAGAGATACAGACAGGGATGAGGAAATCTCTGGTATCAACGATAAGCTGGGAGCCTTACAGAAGGTGTTCACCCTCTACATGGAAGGTATGAACCGAGGGGACCCGGAAGAAGTACAAGCTCAGATATCGCAGGTTAACCAGGAACTTGCTCAAGGTCAGGCAACCCGGGATTACAATACCCGGTACGAAAAAGAGCAAGCCCGTCTACTGTCTACGGTACAGGACGAAGATGGCAATCTCCTGATAAACGAGGACGATGCAGTCAAAATCCAGACCGATTGGCAAGCAGCCTGGGACAAGGCTTCAAAGGGCGATTTCAATGACGTTTATGACGTTCAGATAGAAGCAGCCCGAATGGTCACCCAGGAAGAACGCCGTAGAGCAGACACCGAGCGTAAGAGCCTTAGAGATGAGGCCAAGACCGCTGGCAAGAAAGCTCTTGAAAAGGCTGGCATAGCCGATCTGGATACGGGTGCGGCTATAGCTGGAGGAAATGAAGAACTCTCTGGCACCGCCCGTATAGAGCGGGGTCTGAGGATGAGACAAAATCGACTCTAGGAGATCGAAATGCCAACTCTTAGTCAATATCAATTATTGGCTAACGACGATGTAAAGGCTGGTATTTATGATAATATCATCACGGCATCTGAGTTAGCTCCATTTTTGCAATTCAAATCATTCTCTGGTAACTCTCTTGTTTACAACAGGGAGAGTACCCTTGGTGCGGCAGCTACTCACCAAATAGGTGACATCTGGTCCGACACTGAACCCACATACACTCAGAAGACAGCATCTCTTGCTATTGTAGGTGTCCAGCATCCGTTGGACCGCTTCGCAATGCAAACCATTGATAACGTCCAATCACAGGAAGCTGTACTTCTCAGCAAGATGGCAAAGTCTGTTGCCCGTAAGTTGGAAGACTTGCTCTTGAATGGTAACTCGGGAGGAGTATCTACTGAACCCGAAGGTTTGACCAGCTTGCTTATCAGCGATTCCCGCTTGCTTATGATGGATGACGGTTCAACCCCATCCACTATCGCAGGGGATGAAACCGAGTTGACCATTGACCGTTTGGACGCAATGATCGACATGATAGAACTCGGGAAACCCGACTTCTTGATGATGAACAAGACCATGCGGCGCAAGATAACGTCTCTCGCCCGAGCCACCGGTTCCGGCGTGATACTCAATAGCGCTGATATGTTCGGTCACCAGTACACCTTGTACAACGGTATACCAATTGTAATTAACGATTACATATCCAATAGCGAAACATACGAGAACTCCGGCGCATGGGGCTCTTCCTCCGCTACAACCATTTATGCGTTGAAAACCGGTGAAGAGAAACAGGGCTGGACCGTAATCCATAACGGGGCGGTACTCGATCCAGATATCCAACGGCTAGGAACCAAGGTTGATAAGAACGAAGATACTTACAGGATGGTAGTCTATTTGAACGCCGTACTGTATTCAGCCAAGGTCTGTGCCGGTTTGGCAGGGATTGACTCTGCTGCTTAGTCAACGACTTACCTCGTTGAGCTTAGTTCCGTAATTTGATGATGAGGTAAATGAAAATGGCTGATCCCCATGTAGAACAAGCGAGAGATAAATTCTCCGCAACTATAGGAAGTACTGACGTAACCGCCGGAGACATGATGTATTTCGACGGTACGGACTGGGAACTTGCCGATGCTACAGATAACACCAAGTTCGCCGAAGCTATGGCTGTAAATACCTATGACTCAGGCGATGTCGGAGTTCTCTGCCGGGGTGGGATTATTCGGGATACCGATGCTCCATATACCCAGGGTGCGGCGATGTTCCTTAGTGCATCAACGGCTGGTGATATTACGGCAACCCGCATTAACGTCACTACTACAGCCGAGGCTTTAAACCAAACTGTAGGATTTGTGATAGATACCGGGCGGGTAGCTATCGATATAAAACCACTCCATGAAGAAACAATTAACTTGCAGTTCCCATACACCGAGTCTGCTGCTCCTCAGGACTTCGATGGCGATTTCCACGGGGTAGGATTGGACGATACAGACGCTGCTGTTGGTGCGGCCTTTATGGTTCCTCAGAACTGTGTGGCTTTCCAGCAAGCATATCTCTGGTGGTGCGGAACAGGGACTCTTCTAGATACTTCGGATACTTACACGATTGACGTATCCGGCGGTGTCGATGATGAAACAACTACTGCAACCACAGATGGTATAACTGCTGCTTCTCTTGCCGTTGCAGCGAATGACATTGCTGTAGCCGATGTATCGGCAGCCTTTGACGGGACCGGGCTTGTTGCTCCGGGTAACGTAGTAGGTGTAGATGTCAAGAAAGCCGCTGAAGGTGCTGGAGGCGATGACCCAATCATGCTCTGTCTATCCGTAGTTATTGAGTGTGTGTAAGTGGTAAAACTCAGATACGCGGGGGTCCGTCTTGCTGAAAGCGAACCCCCAAAATCCGGCCAGATAACTCTTAACGAGGTTAAGGTAGGCGGCAGGAGCGTGGAGTTTAACGGTAATATAGTTAATATAGCCGGAACAGCTCATACTCCGAAGCAATGGCTGGAGTTCAGAAGGCGTATCGATGTTGAATTAATCAGGAGGAAGTTGCTAGAGGAAGTAGGCCCGCCGAAAGGCTCTAACGAGGGCAAGTCCTCCAGCTTCCTGACCAATAATACAACCGCCATCTTGAAACATGATCGGGGGAAATTCAAAAAACCCCCGTGGTGGCTCGGGTGGCTTTACTCAGCGGTGGTAACAAGGGAGGAATATGACTACGACTAGTCCAATTATATGTGAATGTGGCCGGGAACTGAAAAGTCAACAGGCTGTGCCTATGCACAGGACCGGAAAACAGCACAAGGAATGGGAAGACAGTCAGGTCCACGATGGTGACAGCGTATCTGCACCTATGGATGAAACCCTGGTGGCTGCTATCTCGTCTGCAAAGAGAGGACTTGATCCGAGGGATGTAGCCAAGATGGTACGGTCCGTATTTAACCGTATGGACTGGCCTGATGACAGTCATCCCGGGACAGTGGTCGATTTCCTTGAAGACCATAATATCCCAATCTTGAATGTGCCTAGAGGTCTAGACCCGGACGATGCCCGGAGATATACGGCGGGGGAACTCGCTAGTTTTAAATACCAAGGCTACGGTACGGATCGCTGGGAGATCAAGGAGTAAACATGGCAGAGGTACTAGCTAAAAAAGACGATATAATTCACGCTGAGTCCCTTGCGTTAGGTTCTTCAGCAGAAACCCTTGCGGGTGCTGGGGCTACTATCCCACAGAATACCGGGGATATCGTGGTGATATGTCCTTCGGGAGATTCTCTCCACATGGCTCCATCGGTTACGCCGACCTCGACTCTAGGTCAGAAGATCACTCTCGGGCATCCGGGAAGAATCCCTCATGCTCACCAGAAGTTGATGCAATTGATCTCCGATGACGGGTCAGATGTTACCTGTGTTCTTATCTATTATCGTGGTGGCGGCAGACAGGACCTCGCTCATACCAAGACGGAGCCCTTCTAATGCCGGGACAGAATAGAGAGCCTAAAATACAGGCCAACATATTTAAGATGATAGACGCTAACGCCATAACGGCGGGAACCGCAGAGAATGTCTGGGTTCCTACAGGTGACCGGCGGGTCCGTCTACTCGGGTGGTCACTGTCAGCAAGTGCTGCGGCTGCAATAGAATTTGTTGCGGCTTCGGCAGATACTACAGTGCTAGCCCAGACTCCCTTGCTGGCAATAGCCGGTGTCCATAACTCACCCGACCTGGGTGACGGTATCTTGCTAGCCAGCAATGATGATTTACAAATAGATGTCACAGCCAATGCTACGATTTCCGGTATGATCTGGGGCGTAGAGGAAGGCGCTGGATATTAAGGAGGCTAGGACATGCCGGGAGAAAGATATCACCAAGACGGATTTAACACATTGGAAAACCCTGCGGATTCGGCGGCAACTCTTACAGTGAATGGCAGCACCGCTCACCGCATCTGGCTCTATGAAATAAACATGGGCAACGTGGGTACTCCGGCTGACCTGACCTCTATGTATTTGATAGGTCAGACAACAGATGCAGGGCAAAGTGGTGGGGCCATTACGTCCACATTGTTATCGGACGCTGCCGGACAGGCGGCACGATCAGTGTTCCACTCTAACCTTACAACGGAACCTACCTATGTGAATACTTCGACCACCCAAGGACTGGCGGTTGTAGCTGATGGAGACCTCTTGAGGGTTCCGTTGAATCACCGTGCCACTTACCGCTGGGTTGCTCCTCCGGGTGGGGAATTCGTGGCTCCCGCTACTACCACTGACGGTTTCGGCGGGAAGGCAGACCATGCTTCAGCGGGTACAGACTATATGATAGGATTCCACTGGATTGAGTAGTATTCATTCAAATGCAAAAGAAGGGTATGCTTTAATCACCGATCCTTACGCCCCAGTGTCGGAGTCTAGCACCTTTAACTGCTGTCATTGTCAGTACCTAGTCCACGTACACTTCGGATCGGGAGTCGAGCGGGGCTATTGTTTTATGTGTGATGCTCCTACCTGCGGCAAGCCTAGATGCAACGATGGTTGCTCCCCGTTTATGAAGCGGGTAGAGGAAGCCGAGAACCGCCACAGGCTTCACAAAGCTATGGAGCGGGGCTATGACAGATAGGAGCTTACAATGGCAGATGAATTTAAACACCTGAGTGCCGGGACATCTTTAACTCAAGGCGAGTA
>VTLG01006081.1_pt1 | contig 24300 bp, 27 predicted proteins | sample 4694571 | NCBI WGS metagenome assembly VTLG01 (sample SAMN12604809, study PRJNA352737) | marine metagenome | biome: ENVO:00000447; feature: ENVO:00000209|ENVO:00000569|ENVO:01000036; material: ENVO:00002151; isolation source: viral sequences binned using virsorter ...
AGCGAGCTCGCCCGCCCCCCCCCCAAAAAAAAACACAGTGACATAAATATCACAGTTTAAAATTAATTGTGGATAACTTTAATTTAACTATTGCAATTATGGGATATCCTGTTAAAATACGCTTAACTTAACGAAAGGAATAATATGCCACTAATAGTAAATTACACTAAAGACAAAAACTGGAATGCATCTACAAATAAATTTGCAGATCCAGAAATGAAAACTGAGGCGGATCAAATCGGTCATTTATTGATGACAATCGGTATGTCAGAACTTACTGAAAAGACTTTACATGAAGTTATCATTCGTAAATTGATTTTAGATAGATTGTATGACGCGACATACTATAAAGCGAATGAAAAAGAGCCAACAATCAATGAATATAAGGAAATTTTTGGCAGACATATAGGTTTATTCATCGAAGGTAGATGGGCGCATACTGAAACGCGTTGGAAGTTCACAGCACGTCATGCTAAAGGCATGATGCAAGATATTACCTACAAGGTTTCGAACTAAGCTTCGTTAAGACAACTAATAGATGTATGTAGTTAATGCATACATCTTGAGGTTGTAGTGGGGGCTTGATGATGGGCGGGCCCACCCAAACAAAAAAAACAATAGAGGTACCAAGTCCATTTCGGAATTTGAACCTTTCTCATTAAGCAATTACCCTTTTTAAAATAGGGGTCCCAATGTTTACCCTTTATAGTCGGATTTAGACGGTTAGGGCCATGAAAACCATTATCAAAAGTGGCCCCTTAATCCGCCTTGATTTACACTAAAATACGGGATAAATTGCTAAAAATTTCAAAAAAATTTTTCAAAATGCAAGTAGACATAGAAAAAATTAAAAAATTACCACCAGATCAGAGAGAAGACTTCATGAAAATGTACTTGAAGCATAACGAGATGACCAAAGTGGATAATATTCAATCAAATTTTCTAAGTTTTGTAAAGCATATGTGGCCTGAATTTATAGAGGGACCCCATCATAAAATTGTTGCAGAAAAATTTAATGCTCTTGCTGAGGGCAAATTAAAGAGATTAATTGTGAATATGCCGCCAAGGCATACAAAATCAGAGTTCGCCAGTTCCTTGTTGCCTGCTTGGATGATCGGGCGTACACCAAAATTAAAAATTATTCAAACGACTCACACAGGGGAACTAGCGATTCGGTTCGGGCGTAAAGCTAAAACACTCATCGATTCTCCTGAATATCAAGAAATTTTTTCAACAAGATTAAGAGAAGATTCGCAAGCTGCAGGAAGATGGGAAACTGCACAAGGTGGCGAGTATTTCGCAGCTGGTGTTGGTGGAGCGATTACTGGTCGGGGCGCGGATCTGCTTATAATTGATGATCCCCACTCGGAACAAGATGCCTTAAACATGACAGCGCTCGAGAGAGCTTATGAATGGTATACATCAGGACCAAGACAGCGTTTGCAACCAGGTGGAGCAATTGTTTGTGTTATGACGAGGTGGAATACAAAAGATTTAACGGGAATGTTATTGCAGCATCAAAAGGAAGCAAAATCAGATCAGTGGGATCTAATAGAATTTCCTGCAGTGCTGCCATCAGGTAAACCTGTCTGGCCACAATATTGGAATGCCAAGGAACTAGAAACTGTAAAAGCTTCACTAAGTGTTGGTAAATGGAACGCGCAGTGGATGCAAAATCCAACTTCTGAAGAAGGTGCAATCATTAAAAGAGAATGGTGGAAAAAGTGGACGAGCGATAAACTTCCAAAACTAGAGCACATTATACAATCGTACGATACCGCTTTCATGAAAAAGGAAACGGCGGACTTTTCTGCAATTACGACGTGGGGAGTATTTCGTGAAAACGAAGACCGTCCCGCTAATTTAATTTTAGTAGACTCTTTAAAGGGAAGATACGAGTTTCCAGAATTAAGAAGGAAGGCTCTAGAATCTTATAAATACTGGCATCCAGAAACAGTTTTAATCGAGGCAAAAGCTTCAGGATTGCCGTTGACGTATGAATTAAGAAATATGGGCATACCAGTTATTAACTTTACGCCGAGCAAAGGAAATGATAAACATACTCGTGTTAACGCAGTCGCTCCACTATTTGAAAGTGGAACGATATGGGCGCCCACAAATAAAAATTTTGCACAGGAAGTAATTGAAGAATGTGCAGCATTCCCCTATGGGGATAATGATGACCTTGTTGACAGCATGACACAAGCTGTTATGAGGTTTAGACAGGGAGGATTGATTCCGCATCCTGAAGACTATAAGGATGAGAAAAGACCTCCTAAGAAGTATAAATATTATTGGTAGAATTATGGAACAAAGCAATGGGAGAAGATAATGGCATGGATTGACGAGCGACCTAACGCATACCCAGATAATTTTTTACCACCACATACAGATCAGTTTTATCCAACTAAGATACCTATGTATTATGATGAGGACCATAGATTTAATATAGACAGAGCACTCAGTAAGGAAGATATTTTAAAACAATCTTCATCGTATCCTTATCTTGATACAAGTAAAGTAACATTTGCTGATCTTCCTGATTACAAGAGAGCTCATTATGAGCCTGATACGGATCTTTCTGTATTAAATTTAAAACATATAGATCCTCAAAATATAACAGCTGAAGACTTAAAAACAGTAGGACATGAAACTATACACAGAACTTTAAATCCTAAGCACGGAATTCCAGCAGCTTCTAATTTATTGAAGGGATCAATTGAGCCTTACAATCAATACTCTTGGGAGCAGGAAGGACCTAAACGGGCAACGGATTATTTGAGTGAAGATCAACGGAAAAAAAACGAACATTTATTATTATATGCGATTGAAAATCTGGACAATCCTGAATTTGATATATCTAAATTAGATCAGAGTCTATATCAAGGTTTATTTAAAGGACACGACTATCACGATGCTCTTCTTGACGAAGTTTCTGAAGGGCTTTATGGTGGTTTCCAACAAGATCCTTACTATAAACCCACATGGGCTGAGGGTTTCAATGCTCCTGGAGAAGTGAGACGTGGCTATTTTGGTTTAAGAGATTTATTTGATCAGTATGCACTTAAATACAAAAACATTATGAAAAATTATGGAAGAAGTCCAGGACCTTTGGGTAGAGCAAGGAGACCTACACCATTGGGTGATGCAAGCATTGCAGAACGCATAGCGGCAGAAAATAAAGCAAAAAAGAATGCTGCTATTAAAGAAGCTGTTAACATACAAATAGGAACAAGCCGAGGAGGAGATACAGTACTTCCACAACAGAAACCTAAAACTTATGTATCACCTCGTCCACATGGAAATGGTGGTCAAAAAGGAAGTATGCCAACGGGAACAGCAGGTAGAAATCCTTGGGGTAGAGCGCACGGCGGACTAATCGACATACCTCTTCCAGGAAGAAGCAGATACATATAATGGCAGGCATAGAAGATTTAATTGAAGTTTTTAGAGGAGAGCCATTACTTGATCGTAAATGGCCTAAGTTCAAAGCAGATAAAATTACTCCTGAAAAAATGAGAGGAAGATGGTTTACAAAAAGTAAGGACATGGCTAGATTTTTTGCTGATGAATTTCCATCAGTTATTAAATCGGCAAAGATACCAATTAAATCTTTTAATATTGGAAAAAAATTACAAAAAGCTTCTAAGTTAGGTACTTACGTTAATCCCAATGAATTTCTTATGCCCAGAAATCAATTAGGAAAAGTAAAAATTAATTTATTACAAACATTTTTATCAAATGCAAAAGCTCTTTCTCCATTAGCTATTAAAGGATTAAATGTATTAGCTAGTTTACCCGTTGCAACAATTTCAATGATATTAACCCCAACTAAAATGGGAAATGCAGAAGCTACATTAGAAGATTTTGCAAAATTACATGAAGGAAACACTAATGTGGATAAAGCATTACCTTCAGAACCAAAGGATATATAATGGCAAGAAATTTAGACGAACCAGGAGCAAATTTTAATCAGTTACTAGAGTTATCTATAAAACTTCAAAACGCTAGAACCTTTGCTGATGCATCCACAGAAATAGAACAATACCCAGATACTTATTTAAGACCTGGTGAAACTTTAGAAGATTGGACAGGACATTATTTTAGAAAACCTAACGCTGCTGGTGGCCGTATCTATGGTGGGTATGCTCAACAGATTGCTGATGGTGGTCGTGTAGGTTATAAAGATGGAAGAACAGTTGGTAACATTGTAGATGTGCGTAACGTTCCTTATTACTCTGGCAAAGCTTTACAAGGACTGGTTAATTCTGCTGAAACACTTTCTAAACTCCCTTTTGCAGCTGGAGAACTAGGAAGTAAGTTGATTCAACAACCACCGAATAAAAAAATGTTTATGGAGGCAATAGAAAACATTACTCCTGGCTCTTGGTCAGAGAATGTTGGACTAACATCCTTGGTTGAAGGCATGGCAGAAAAAAGATCACCCGAAGCTAAAGCCGTTGGAAATGTTTTAGGTCTTGGAACTGAAATAGCAGTACCGACAGGTGGAGCATTTAAGGCAGGACAATTTTTATTAAATAAAGCTAGTAAAGCAATGGGTAAGGTAAAAGATGGAAAAACTTTAAACAAATTAGTAGATCAAAAATTAACGGACGCTGGTCAAAGTCGTAGAGATTTTAATATCATGGCAGCTACAAGTGGTTTAATGGTGGCATTAAAATCAATTGGACTAGGAGGTATTCTTAAAACAGCTTCAAAAACAGCGGATGATTTTACAGTAAAATTAAGAACTACGTTTCATAATTCTGATGTGGATTATGGAACGAGTGGACTAGCCTTTTTTGATATATCAGCTTTAACTCCTAAAGTTAAAAAAGTTTTATATGGTCTTATGAAAAATAGAGTAGCTGCTAAAGGGCCTGGTAAAGTTGCTCCCAAGGATTATCTTCATATAGAGCCTGGAGATGCTAAATTCGTTATTAAAGAATTACAAGATGCAGGATTCAAAGGTAGAATTACGGGGATTGTTGATGAAGGTGGGGATGTATTAAAACAAGCAGAAAAAGCAGATCAAAAAAATTTTGTAAAAACTTATAAAAAGCAATCGATGAAACAAAATGTAAAAGACCACCAAAGATATAATGATTATGTAGTTTATGAAAATGATCCAGGTTTTATGAACTGGAAACCAAAAGCTCCTAATTTTGAGCCTTTCAAAAGCACAATTGATGAAGTAGTAGAAATGGTAGAACCGATCATTGCAAAAGCCAAAGGCGGCCGTATCTATGGTGAGTATGCCCAGCAACTAGCATCAGGCGGCAGAGTGGGTTATCAAGGAGGAGACATAGTTCCAAAACCTAAACCTAAAGACTATGCAGGAACTTTAAAGATGCTGCTTTCACAAGAAGCATGGAATACACTTGGTGCCAGAACCTGGACTGATTTAACTTTTGACTATGCAAAGAAAGCTCGTGAAGCAGGTCAGATTTCTGATAAAACATATAAAAATTTAATGATGCCTCTGTTCGGTGAAACAGGTGAAAAGATAACTAAAGCCATTGCAAAGCATGATGCGTATGATGAAGGCGGCAGAGTTAAATTAAAAAAAGGCGGATGGAGTCCTGGCGCAGGAAGAGATGAGAGAGGATATAAGTCTGATCATCCAAGTCGTGATCCAAGACCAGGTGGTGGAGATCCAGGAATGACTTATATAAAAAGAAATAAAGTACCAAAAGTAAACGAGCCACCATATATTCCAGAACCTGTCCTACCTAAAATTAAAAAAGCAGTAAAGAAAAAGATTGAGCCAATTTTTAAAGAAGGTGAAAAAAAACAGAAAGACTATTTCTTCAATAAAAAACTTTGGGACAGTTTAGAAAAATATAAAACATTGCCTGGTCATGTTTCTCAACCTCCACCTTGGCGAGGGCGTAGTGAAACTCCTTTTACATCAAGAAATATTTTAGATAGTTTAGCGACCCTATCTCTCAAGTATCCCAATATTAAAATGACCGATAAATATGGTTATATTAATAAAGAAAATGCAAAACAAGTTATTGATCAGGCTTATTTTGACGGAAGTATATCTTTGGGTGATAGTATTAATATTACAAGAACGTTAGACACCATGGGAGAAGGTGTAACAGGAATTGGTTTAGATACGAAATATTTGGATATTTCAGGTCTTCCTGAAGCAAATAAATATACAATAGGTTCTCAATTTAATGTTGGAGATTTAGGTCTTAGTTATACAGGTAATCTTTTAGATAATGACATTACAAAACAAGGACTAGCTTTTAATTATGATGATAAAACATTAACGGGTGGAATTACAAAAGATTATGAGAATGATTATACCCTTAGCAAGTTAGGTCTTGATAAAACTTTTGACTTAAATGATGTTTTATCAGCTAATATTAAAGGAGATATTTCTAATCTTAGATATGATGGTGAAAATTATATTGACTCTTCCCTAACTCCAGGACTTAATGTTCAACTTCCAGTTGGAAGTGGAATTTTAAAATCAAATATTGCCAAGAACATTATAGAAGGTGGAGAAACTAATTTAGGTGCAAGTCTTTCTTATCCATTTGCTGGAGGAGAGTTTAAAGCAGGAGCCAGTGATATACTTTCAGACAACCCTGAGGCTTTATTAGGTTATAGTTATGAAAAAGGTGATCCATATTCAAACGATCCATATTTCGAAGTTAAAGCTAATTGGGACCCCATCGAAGGAAATAAAAACTTATTTTTTGGAGTTAAAAAGCAATTTAATGAAGGTGGCAGAGTTGGACTTACTAAAGGCGGTATGACTCCGTCTGAAAAATGGATGAGAAATTATTTTTATAGTGGTAAAGGTGGTTATGATGATCGTATGTCTTTTTCAGAATTTCAAATAGGTCCTGGAATAGATTTATGGCATAGATTTGGGAAAAGTAATTAAGAAATCAAAAGCAGGCCCATACCACAAGGGTTGAAATTAAATATAATACTGCTACAGTAGTATCGGAGAAAATAAATGGCAGAAATAGACAAATCTTTACCGAACGTAAAGCAAACAATAAACATACCTAGTCAGGAAGAAGTAGCAGTAGCGGAGCAAGAAAAACTTGTCGAGCAGCAAGAAGCTGGTCAACCTGTTGAACAAATTGAAAACGAGGATGGCAGCATTGATATAAATTTTGATCCAAATGCTATGAGTCCTGGTGAGGATGGCGGACACTTTGCAAATTTGGCAGAATTACTTCCCGACAATGTTTTAGATCCACTCGGTTCTAAACTTTATCAAGATTTTACAGATTATAAAACTTCACGAAAAGAATGGGAACATTCTTATATTAAAGGTTTAGATCTTTTAGGGTTTACTTATGAAGAACCAACAGAACCTTTTAAAGGAGCGTCAGGTGCAACACATCCCGTTCTTGCAGAAGCAGTAACTCAATTTCAAGCGCTCGCTTATAAAGAATTATTACCTGCAGAAGGTCCCGTTAGAACTCAGATTCTAGGAATGCCTAATCCCGATAAAGAAGCTCAAGCACAAAGAGTTAAACAATTCATGAATTATCAAATTATGGATCAAATGAAAGAATACGAAGCAGAGTTCGATCAAATGTTATTTTATCTACCTCTTGCTGGATCTGCATTTAAAAAAGTTTATTATGACGACATCATGCAGAGAGCAGTTTCTAAATTTGTTCCTGCGGATGACTTGGTGGTTCCGTACACAGCTACCTCATTAGATGATGCGGAATCGATCATCCATGTTGTTAAAATGTCCGAAAATGAATTAAGAAAACAACAGGTGGGAGGATTTTATAGAGATTTAGAATTGAACCCATCTTTTTTAAGTGAAACAGATATTGAAAAAAGAGAAAGAAAATTAGAAGGAGCTTCTACAGGAAAAGACGATAGAGTTTATACTCTTTTAGAATGTCATGTTAATTTAGATTTGGATGGTTTTGAAGATAAAGATGAAACAGGAGAATCTACAGGAATTAAATTACCCTACCTTGTAACTTTAGAAGATGGAACAAGAAAAGTTTTATCAATTAGAAGAAACTATGAAATAGGGGATCCATTAAAAAATAAAATTCAATATTTTGTTCACTTTAAATTTTTACCAGGACTTGGTTTTTATGGTTTTGGTTTAATACATATGATTGGTGGACTATCACGAACAGCAACAGCAGCGCTAAGATCAATGCTAGATGCAGGAACCTTGTCTAATTTACCTGCAGGCTTTAAAATGCGTGGCATTAAAATGAGAGATGAAGCACAAGCTATTCAACCTGGAGAATTCAGAGATGTAGATGCACCAGGTGGAAATTTAAGAGATGCTTTCATGCCATTACCTTTTAAAGAACCGTCAGCTACATTATTACAACTTATGGGAGTCGTGGTACAAGCAGGGCAAAGATTTGCATCTATTGCCGATATGCAAGTAGGAGATGGGAATCAACAAGCGGCCGTGGGCACGACAGTAGCTTTGTTGGAACGAGGATCTAGAACAATGTCGGCAATTCATAAAAGATTATACGCTGCAATGAAAAGAGAATTTAATTTATTGGCAAGAGTTTTCAAATTATATCTACCTCCGATATATCCATATGATGTTGTTGGCGGTCAAAAGCAAATCAAGCAAACTGACTTCGATGATAGAGTAGATATACTGCCAGTTGCAGATCCAAACATTTTTTCTCAAACACAGAGAATATCCCTTGCACAAACGGAGCTGCAATTGGCTACATCAAATCCGCAACTCCATAATCAATATGAAGTTTATAGAAATATGTATGAAGCTTTAGGAGTAAAAGATATTGACTTAATTTTAAAAAAACCACCACAACCGACTCCAAAAGATCCTGCATTAGAACACATTGATGCAATGGGCGGTCAAAAATTTCAGGCTTATCCTGGACAAGATCACAGAGCGCACATTACAGCGCATTTGAATTTTATGGCAACAAATATGGTGAGAAATGCACCAATGGTAGCTGCCGCTATTGAAAAAAATTGCTTAGAACACATTTCTTTGATGGCACAAGAGCAAATTGAGCTAGAATTTAATGACGAAATGAAGCAATTAGCGCAAATGCAGCAAATGATGCAACAAAATCCGCAAAATCAGCAAATACAGAATGAAATGATGGCTTTACAACAGAAAATTGAAGCTAGAAAAGCAGTTTTAGTTGCAGAAATGATGGAAGAATTCGCAAAAGAAGAAAAAGCGATAACTTCACAATATGATAATGACCCAATTGCTAAATTAAGAGCGAGAGAGCTTGATATTAGAGCAATGGACAATGAGAAAAAACAAAGAGAAGCAGAAGCACGATTAAATTTAGATAAAATGAAGGCTTTGATGGCACAAAATATTCATGATGATAAATTGGATCAAAACGAAGAATTAGCAGAGTTAAGAGCTGATACTTCAATTGAAAAACAAGAAATGGCGAATGAAAATAGATTGACACTCGCTAGAATGAAACCTAAAATAAATGGAAGGGGACAATAATGACAAAAGGACTAGGATATGCACCGACGGCGGGAAAAGCTAGAACTATAGCTACGCCAGATGCAGGTAAATATGGTGGTAATGTTGGATCAGTGGGTAATGTGGCCATTGAACCAGTAACAGTAGTGGAGATTAAAAAAGATACCAATCCTGTTAAAGGAACAAGAGCTGCTAGAAAACAAAAACCAGTAACTTGGTACTAGTATGTGGTTTGGAGCACTTAAATTAGCGTTAAACGCTGGCACGCACATCTATAAAAAGCGTCAAGAGACAAAAATGGCTATGGCGGACGCCCAACACATGGCGGCACAAAAAATGGCCCGTGGGGAGACGGAATACCAGGGAAAACTCCTTGAAGCCCGTCAAAACGACTACAAGGACGAGGTCGTCCTTTGCATTCTCACACTGCCCATTTTGGTGCTCGCATATGGGGTCTGGTCGGACGATCCTGCGGCTATGGACAAGATAAAAATGTTTTTTGACCATTTTTCAACACTTCCAAGTTGGTTTACAAATTTATGGATACTTGTATGCGCGAGCATATTTGGTATAAAGGGAACACAAATATTTAGAAACGGAGGAAAAAAATAATGGGTGATACAACAAAAAAAATAGTAAAAAAAATTAAACAAACCTCTGAAGCGATTGGAGATTTTTTACATGGAATGAATCCTGATGGAACTATTGGAAAAAAGAAAAAATATGGATCACAATTACAGAATGGAAACAATTCAGCAAAAAGACCTAAAGGTGGTTGGACACCTGGAGCTTAAAAAACAAAAACAAAATTTTAAGAAAGGTGGAAAAGTAAAATAAATAATGCCTTTTAAGTCAGAAAAACAAAGACGATATATGCATGCTAACCACCCTGAAATCGCACAGCGATGGGAGAAAGAGTATAAAAAAGGTGGAAGAGTAAAACTTAATGCTGGTGGATATATTGGTAAAAGTATTCAAGGTGAATATGGTGGAGTTAATCTATCAAATCCATCGTATAAGAAATATTATAAAGGACTAGTATAAGTGGATCCATTAGTAGTCGTTGCTAAATTACAAAAAGTTTTACAAGAAAATCTCCAACGTGTTGGCGAAACCATGCTTAATGGTGGTGTTGACAATATGGAAAAATACAACTATATGTTAGGACAGGCACGTGCATATCAGTACGCGCTTCAGGAAATCTCTAACCTGCTAAAAGCTAAGGAGCAAAAAGATGAGCAAGGAAATATTATCGACATCAACAAAGGAAGTTCCAAAACATAGGAACGCCTTAACGGATAAGTATACATCAGAAGAACCTGAACCATTAAATCCAGAAAATATTCAAAAGCAAAAAGAACAGCTACCTGAACCTAGTGGCTGGAGACTTTTAGTTTTACCTTTCACACCGAAAGAAAAAACTAAAGGTGGAATTTTAATTGCGCAAGAATCATTAGAGAAATTACGTATCGCAACTAATTGCGGCTATGTTTTAAAGGTAGGTCCGTTGGCTTACCATGATAAAGAAAAATATCCAACGGGACCGTGGTGCAAAAAAGGAGATTGGGTTATTTTTGCACGTTACGCAGGTTCAAGATTACCCATAGAAGGCGGTGAAGTACGTTTATTAAATGATGATGAGGTTTTGGGTAAAATTCAAAATCCAGAATCCGTACTTCATAATATTTAATCATAGAAGGAGGAACTATGCCAGACAAAGAAAAAACAGTAGATATAGACACATCAGGACCTGGAGCTGACGTTGAGCTTCCAGAAGAAAAAGTAACAGAAAACGTAGAGGTAGAAAATGAAACTATTCAAGACAGTCCTAAGTCCGATGACACATCTGAGAAATCTGATGTCAAGTCTGATGTTCAGGATAGCAAACAAGAAAAAAGTGACGAGAAACAAGAAACAAAAGTAGAAGAGAAAAAAGAAGAAGAATTAGAACAATACAGTGAAGGCGTTCAAAAGAGAATTGCTAAACTAACTAAAAAATGGCGAGAAGCAGAACGACAAAAAGACGCTGCTTTAGATTATGCCAGAGGTGGTCAGGTAGAACTTTCTCATTTGAAAAATAGACTAACAAAATTAGAACCTAGTTATGTTAGTGCAATGGAGGGTAAGGTTACAGCTGGATTAGAAGCAGCTAAAGCAAAACTTGCAGCAGCAAGAGAAGCAAACGATATTAATGCGGAAGTAGACGCGCAGAAAATGATTGCTCAAATTGGTGTTGAAGAAACAAGAGTTGCCGCTTTAAAATCACATGCTGAAGCAACTAAAGAGAGAATGAAACTATCGAGGGGAACACCTTCCTTAGATCAATCTTTACAAACACCTCCAGCAGATCCAAAAGCAGAAGCATGGGCTGAAAAAAATCCATGGTTTGGACAAGATTCAGCAATGACGTATACTGCTTTTGACTTACATAAAAAACTAACAGAACAAGAGGGGTTTGACCCAAATTCGGAAGAATATTATGCTGAAGTAGATAAAAGAATACGTGTTGACTTCCCACATAAATTTGATAGAACTGAACCTAAGGAATCGACAAAAGTTACACAAACAGTAGCGTCAGCGACGCGAAGTGTAAGACCTGGTCGCAATACTGTGAGACTCACATCCTCAGAGGTAGCAATCGCTAAAAAATTAGGTGTGCCACTTGAAGAATATGCGAAACAAAAACAATTCACGAAGGAGGCGTAAAGCATATGACAGATAAAATAAAAACTTCCCGTGCGAGTCAAACAAGAGAAAAAACTTCTCGAAAAACAGTTTGGACTCCACCATCATCTTTAGATGCACCCCTTGCACCAGATGGATACCATCATAGGTGGATAAGAGCCGAGTCAATGGGCTTTGATGATACAAAGAACATGGCAGGCAAATTAAGATCAGGATACGAGCTTGTAAGAGCTGATGAATATCCAGATCAAGATTATCCAGTACTGAGCGAAGGAAAATACAAAGGGGTCATTGGAGTTGGCGGCCTATTGCTGGCTAGGATATCTAAAGAGCTCGTTAAATCGCGCGATGAGTATTTTAATAAAATAACTCAAGACAAAGACGACGCGATTGATAATGATCTTCTGAAGGATCAGCACCCAAGTATGCCTATCAATAGTGAGAGGCAGACTCGTGTAACCTTCGGTGGAACAAAGAAGAACTAATTTATTAGCGATTCCTAAATCCAACGAATTAAATTAATCATTCATCTTACGTAAAGTAAGATGAATAATGGAGAAAAAATATGGCAAATCAAGACGCAGCTTTTGGTTTTAGACCTGTAAGACATCTTACGGGTGGACAAATCAGAGCAGAAGAAGCTAATATTGCTAATAACTACGACACAGCTATTTATACTGGTCAAGTAGTTGAAGCAGTAACAGCAGGCGGTGTTGAAGCAGCAACAGTCGGAGACGTGCAACAAGCAGGTGTTTTCGGCGGTGTGTTTTATACCGACCCAACAACAAGTAAACCAACATGGAAAGCATACTATCCAGCTAGCACAGCAGCAGCTGATACAGTAGCTACCATATATATGGACCCAAACATTATTTTTGAAGCACAACATGATGGTACGGGCACAGCAGCATTGAACTTTGCTTCTGGAAACTTTGTAGGTACGAGTGGAAGTACTACTACTGGTCAATCGACTCAGGAACTAGATACTGACACATTCACTACTACTGCTTCAGGACTTAAACAAATCGGAATATCAAAAGATCCTGATAACAGCGATACGAGTACAGCTAACTGTAACGCGTACGTTGTGTTTGGCACTGGTGAAAACGTGTTTACATTCGCAACAGGTATATAGGAGTATAAATTATGGCAATATCAAGAGCACAACTAGTAAAAGAACTAGAGCCAGGATTGAATGCACTATTCGGCCTGGAATATAAAAACTATGCAAATGAGCATGAAGAAATCTTTAGCAAAGAAAATTCAGACAGAGCTTTTGAAGAAGAAGTTATGTTATCTGGATTCGGAAATGCTGGGGTTAAACCTGAGGGGTCAAGTATTAACTATGACGCTGCAACAGAAACCTTCACAGCTCGTTACACGCATGAAACACTTGCTTTAGCTTTTTCAATTACTGAAGAAGCAATTGAAGACAATTTGTATGACAGAATTTCTTCTCGTTATACAAAAGCATTAGCTAGATCTATGGCTAACGCGAAACAAGTTAAAGCAGCAAATGTTCTTAACAGAGCGTTTAACAGTTCATACACTGGCGGAGATGGTAAAGAGCTTTGTGCAACTGATCACACAATTGTGTCTGGTACAGAGCAAAACGAACTATCTACTGCGGCGGACCTTAACGAAACATCTTTAGAGCAAGCAATGATTGACATTGCGGCACTAACTGATGAAAGAGGTCTTAAAATTGCAGCTAAAGGAATGAAAATGGTTATTCCTTCTGCGCTACAATTTGCTGCAGAGAGATTGATGAAATCTACTCTAAGAGTTGGAACGGCTGATAATGACATCAACGCTGTTAGATCAATGGGAATGATTCCACAAGGTTATACTGTGAATCATTACTTAACTGATACTGACGCTTGGTTCATTAAAACAGATGTTCCTAATGGACTAAAACATTTTGTTAGAGCACCAATCAAAACTGCTATGGAAGGCGATTTTGAAACTGGTAACGTTAGATACAAAGCTCGAGAAAGATACAGCTTCGGCTGGTCTGACTGGAGAGGTATCTTCGGATCACCAGGTGCGTAATAAATAATTAATGTGGCGGCCTTAAAACCGCCACATTTAACCAATAAGAAAGCCAGAATGAAAAAATTCCTAGTAAATATATGGGCTTACGATCATCATGCTAAATTTGAGGTTTTAGCTGAAGATAATGCTATATCTATTGAAGAATCAATCCTTGACAAGATAGGAGAAAAGTCTATAAAGTGGGAATCAACGGGAATGTTTAGAGACATCCGTAGAATAACCTATGAGGAGGTTATCCATGATACAAGACCTATACAAACAGAAAAGGTCCTTGGAGTTGAGGTGGCAGTCTGAGTATGAGCAAAGTGGTAAATATACTCTGGATATGGTCGAAATTGATAATGCAATTAAAAACATTATCACTGAGATCAAACTTGAAGAGTCTAAAATTGCTGATAGAGAAAATAAAATCAGGAGTTCTGCCCCCCAAGTTTCTGTGGCAACTTAGATAAACGCCACATCGCTGAAATCGTACTTTTATGCAAGGATCTCTTGCACTCTATTCAAATTTCATATATATTTTAATCACTATACAAATTTTAAAAAAATTAAATGTAGACGCGTATAGTCGACTATCCCCTAGGGACTACATTTAAAATATTCTAGGAGGAATATTATGGCAAACACAACGTTTAAGGGAACGGTAAGAGCAGAATCTGGTCTTAAAGTTACCACACAAGCCGCTTCAACTGGTGTATATACTGATGATTTTTCAGTTAGTTCAGCAGGTATTTTAACAAGAAGATATCCAGCGATTCTTTTAGATTGGGATTACATTTCATGTCCAACTCCAATCGTTTCAAATATTGCAGGTGAAGGAGGCGCACACGGTGTACTAGCAGATGGTGAATTGTTTAGTATGCTTTTTCCAAATACAACAGGTCAAGTATGTCCAGCACAATGTAGTGTTGTTGGTGCACATACAGTTGCCGCTGAAGGATTTGGTGTAGTAGGTACAATTCCAGCAACAGATACAAATAATACAGTAGCAGGTTTAAACCTTCAAGGTGATGCTGCAACTGCAGACAACACAGGTCTTGAAATTGTATTTGGTGGAACACAATTTGGTGGATATGGTGCATGTACAATTGGTACTCATGCAATGACTTTTGACGCAACATTTCACAGTGTTGACTATACTGATCAAGATGCAGTTACAATTGGGTTTAGAAAAGTAGAAGAATTTGAAACAGGTCATGGTGCTATATTAGCAGCAGCTTCAGGTGATGCTCTTTACACTGACTTTGTAGCATTTGGTGTTCAATCAGCAGATGATGTTCAAATTGCAAGTAGACTTAATGACGGTACAAGTTCATATACTGATACAACTGACGCAACAGCAGCAAGTAAAAATCACAGATTTAAAATTACTGTGAGTTCAGCAGGTGTGGTAACATACCAGCACGTTGGCGCTGCAGTTATGGACGCAGGCACATTAGCTGATCCATCTTCAACAGAAGCATTTACTTTTGATGACGGTGATACAGTAGTACCTTACATGATCATTCAAAGTACGAATGCTAATTCTTCAGTTATGTTGAAGAGTGCGAAAATAACTCGTACACCAGGAACTAAGTTTACAGACTAATAAATAAACTTTAATTAGAACGGGGCTTCGGCCCCGTTCTCTAACAGGAGGAAAACATGGCAGACGCAGTAACAAGTCAAACAATAATAGATACAGAAAAAAGAGTTGTAATGAAATTTACAAATCTTTCTGATGGTAATGGTGAATCAGCAGTAAAAAAAGTCGACGTTTCAGCTTTAACAGCTCACCCTGATGGTACCGCTTGTTCAAATATTACAATTGATCAAATTTGGTATGACATTGGTGGAATGAGACTCGCTATTTATTTCGCTGCAAGTACTAATGCATTAGCATTAGTTCTGGGCGGAAGTGCAGCAGCAGGTAATGTTCAAGGACACATGGACTTTAGATCATTCGGCGGTATTAAAAATAATGCTAGTTCACCCGATGGTGATCTTGACTTTACAACTAGTGGACATACTAATCTAGATCACTATACAGTTGTTCTAGAAATGCGAAAACAATACTAGGAGGTAACTTATGGCCAACACAACATCTGGCACAGTTACTTTTGACAAAACTTTTGCAGTAGACGAAATTATAGCAGAAGCATACGAACGTATAGGTTCACAAGTAACTTCTGGATATCAACTAAAAACAGCAAGGCGTTCTTTAAATGTAATGTTTCAAGAATGGGGCAATAGGGGTTTGCACTACTGGGAAGTAGGCGATACCAATATTGATCTTATTGAAGGTCAAGCTGAATATACTTTTTATAGAGCATCAGGTGATGGAACTTCTTCGGTAACTGTTGGTGGAACAAGTGGAACTTCTACTTATGGAATGGCCGATGTTCTTGAAGCAACTTTAAGAACTGATAGAACTGCAACTGATCAAGCAGATTCTGCTTTAACAAAAATTGATAGATCGACTTATTCTGCATTATCAAATAAATTATCAAAAGGAACTCCTTCTCAATACTGGATTCAAAGATTTGTGGATAAAACTACTGTTACAGTTTACCCAACTGCAAATTCTTCGGCAGCTTCAAAAGACCTACACATTTATTATGTTAAAAGAATTCAAGATGCAGATGCAACTTATACAGATGCATCGGATGTTCCTTACAGATTTGTACCCTGTATGTGTTCAGGTTTAGCTTTTTATTTAGCACAAAAATTTAACCCACAATTAGTACAACAAATGAAATTGTTGTATGAAGATGAATTAAAAAGAGCTTTGTCAGAAGATGGATCTTCTTCAAGCACTTATATAACTCCAGCTTCTTACTACCCGAGCGGATAATTATGGCATTTGCAAAAGGAAAATACGCTAAGGCAATATCAGATCGATCAGGTATGGAATTTCCGTACAATGAAATGGTTAAAGAATGGAATGGCATGTTTGTTCATAAATCTGAATATGAAGCTAAACACTCACAATTGGAAGTTGTTACTAGATTTAGTGATACGCAAGGTTTAAGAAATGCAAGACCTGCAAGAACAGAAAATGAAGTTTCTGTTTTATTGGGACCAAATCCTTTTGAAAGTATTGCAGCAGGTTCTGGAATTATAAATGTATTTGAAAAATCTCACGGGAGATCTACAAGTGATACTGTAAGATTTAGAGGACCTATTTGGACAAGTTCAGATTCTGATGCTTATCAGAATCCATCTGATTTTGATGGAATATCTGGATCAAATGTTGCTTATTCTTCTGGCTACTCGATTACAGTCGGGAAGCGAGATTCAAGTGGAGATATTACAAATACAGATGACTACTACCACTTTACTGTTAATACAAACACTGCTACAAGTGGGGCAGTATCAGGAGGGGGAGAGAATTGTTCGGCTGGTCCAGCAACTCTAACGGCGTAATATGGCAGGATTTACTTATTCAACATTAACAACAGCAATTCAGAATTATACTGAAGTAGGAACATCGGTATTGTCTAGTACTATTACAGATCAATTTATAGATAACTCAGAACTTAGAATTCAAAGAGATGTTCCAATTGATGCAGATCGAAAAGAAATGCTTGGAAATTTAACCGCTTCAAAAGATAATGTTTATGCTCCTGCGGGAACTCTATTTGTCAGAGGACTTCAGGTTTATACTTCAACGACTGCTGCAACTGGAGCCAATAGCTGGTTAGAAAAGAAAGATATTAGCTTTTTAAGAGAATATGATGCAGCTGAAACGACTACTGGCACACCAAAATACTATGCTATGTCAGGAGGAGCCGAAGGAACGGGAGCAACTTCTTCAGGAAGAATTACAATTGTTCCAACACCTTCTTCAGCTTTTATGTACAAAATTCATTATAATGCTAGACCAACAGGATTGAGTTCAGCAAATACAACAACTTATTTAAGTCTTAATTTTGGAAATGGACTTTTATATGCATGTCTAGTGGAAGCATTTAGTTATTTAAAAGGTCCAGTGGATATGCTACAATTATACGAACAAAAATATCAGACTGAAGTACAAAAATTTGGTCAAGAACAAATAGGGAGACGGAGAAGAGATGATTATACGGACGGCGAACCTCGTATGCCTCTCAATGTACCTCCAGCTCCGTAAAGGATTAAAATATGGCAACATTAACAGTATCAGTAAAAGAAGCAATCACTCTCAATAACATAGATTATGGATCGGAAAGATCTTTAGATATTTCTAGTGTTAATGAAGTTGTAAAAAGAGTTGTAACCGCATCAACAACAGAATGTGGATTAATAGGATTTTTATCAGCACTTAGTAGTGTTGGTGTAACAGCCAATAAAGTTGGTTATGTTGCAGGAATGTTTGATGATGGTGATGTAAGATATATTAGAATTACAAATTTAGATTCATCAAATCATATTATGTTAACGTTTAGAGATGAAGACAATACAGAATTTAGAATGAAGGTTGATGCTGGTCACTCGTTTATTTATCCAGGTGATAATAGTGGTGGCGTTGTAGATACAATGAAAGCATCAGGATCAGCTTTAGCTTCAGGTCTTTCTGACTTAGTTGACATCACCGTGGACGCAGATACTGCAGCGTGTGATGTTGAAATATTTGTAGGGAGCGCTTAATGGCATCGAGTTATACAGGTCTTGGTACAGAGTTAATGACCACTGGCGAGAACGCTGGTACATGGGGAACAACAACCAATACCAATTTACAAATTATAGAACAACTTTCTGGTGGCTATATTGAAACAGCTGTAACATCAACTCCTACTACATTGAGCGTTTCTGATGGATCAACAGGTGCTGCACTCGCACACAGAATTATAAAATTTACTGGAACAATTAGTGAAGCCACTACAGTTACAGTTCCTTTGGATGTTCAACAAATGTATATTCTGATGAATGGTACATCAGGAAATTATACTCTTACATTTAAATATGTCACTGGATCAGGTGACACAGTTGTTTTTAAAGGCACAGATAAAGGAACAAAACTTGTTTATGCTACTGCTGATGATGGAACAAATCCAAACATGGTTGATACTGGTATTGCATCACATCAAATACATAATACTTTAACAGTTGGTATTGATGATACAGGTTATGATGTAAAATTATTTGGAGCAACTTCAGGAAGTTATGCTCTATGGGATGAATCAGCTGATTCTTTGTTATTAACGGATTCAACTCCATTAAAAATTGGTGATAGTCAAGATTTAACTCTTTACCATGATGGATCAAATTCTTATATTACAAATGCAGTAGGCGCTTTAAAATTAGCAACTGAGACTTCAGGTATTGCTGTTACTATTGGTCACACAACTTCAGAAACAACAATAGCTGACAATCTTACAACAACTGGTGATACATCAGTTGGTGGAACTTTAGGTGTTACAGGTGTAGCAACTTTTGCAACTCACGTTGCTTTAGGTGATAGTGATATTTTAAAATTAGGTGCTGGTACAGATTTAACTCTTTATCACGATGGTTCTAATTCTTATATTACAAATTCACAAGGTGCTTTAAAAGTTGCAACAGAAACTTCAGGAATTGCAGTTACAATAGGTCATACAACTTCAGAAGTTACAATTGCAGATAATCTTACAGTAACAGGAACTTTAACTCTTGGCTCTAATGCAGAATTAACAGAAGCAGAATTAGAATTTTTAGATGGAATTACTGCAGGTACTGCAGCAGCTAGTAAAGCTTTAGTTTTAGATTCCAATAAAGATATTGGAACAATTAGAAATTTAACTATTGATGGTACGTTTTCAGATGGTAATTACACTTTTGATACAAGTGGTAACGTTACAGGATTAGGTACAGTTGCATCAGGAAATATTACTTCTTCAGGTACAGTTCAAGGAACTACAATTACAGCAACAACAGCTTTCGTTCCAGATGCATCAGATGGTGCAGCTTTAGGGACGTCAGCTTTAGAATTTTCAGATTTATTTTTAGCAGATGAAGCAGTTATTAATTTTGGTGATGATCAAGAAGTAACACTTACTCATGTTCAAGATGCGGGGCTTTTATTAAATTCAAGTAATTATTTAACGTTTAGGGATAGTGCCTTAAAAATTTCATCAAGCACAGATGGTCAATTAGATATTGATGCTGATACCGAAGTAGAAATTACAGCAACAACCGTTGACCTTAATGGTATACTTGATGTTAGTGGTGTAATAGTTGCTGGAGGACAAATATCAGCAGCAGATGGAACAGCAGGAGCCCCTTCAATTAGTAATACAGGGGATCTTAATACAGGACTTTATTTTAGTGCCGCAGATAAACTAGCATTTTCATCAGGTGGAACAGCACAAGTTACTTTTCAAGATGGTGCAATTGTACCAGTTGCAGATGATGATATAGATTTAGGTACAGCTAGTCTTCAATTTAAAGACGTATATATAGATGGAACTTTAGAAGCAGATGCAATTACTATAGGCGGTTCTGCTGTCGTTAGTAGTCCTATAACAGCTTTAAACAATGCAACAGCTAATGAATTAGTAACGGTTGGTGCTACAACAACCGAATTAGAAGCAGAAGCAAATTTAACTTTTGATGGTACTGATGTATTAGTAGGTGGTGCTGGTAAACTTCAATTAAGAGATACAGCTTTATTTATTAATTCAAGCACCGATGGACAATTAGATATTGATGCTGACACAGAAGTAGAAATTACTGCAACAACTGTTGATTTGAATGGTGCTCTTGATGTATCAGGAAATTCACAATTTAGCGGTACAGTAACTGTCGGTGTTAATGACACAGGAAAAGATGTAAAATTATTTGGTGCTACTTCTGGAAGCTATTGGTTATGGGATGAATCAGCAGATGGCGTTGTTCAAATTGGAACATTAACAGTTGGTGTCGATGACGCAGGACATGATGTAAAGTTTTTTGGAGATGCAGCAAGTGCTTTTATGTTATGGGACGCATCAACAGATGATTTAGTCTTAGGAGGTGCAGCTAAATTATATTTATACGATGCAGCTGGTGGTGAACATATTTCTTCTGATGGATCTACATTAAGTATTGCAGGTGGCGGTGAAATTGATTTAACAGCAACTGCGATAGATATTAATGGTACTTGTGATATCAGTGGAACTTTTTCACTTGCTGGAACTAATGTAACCGCAACAGCAGCAGAATTAAACTATAGTGACCTTGCAACATTAGGTACAAGTGCAGCATCAAAAGTATTATCAGCAGATTCAAATAATTTAACAAAAATAACAGGCGGTGTATATTTAGAAGAAGATACATTATCGTTTGATGCCACTCAAGACTGGGACGTTAGAGCGTCTCCAGTTGCACAAGTGACATTGACAGCTAATGTAACTTTTGATTTACCTTCAAATCCTACAACAGGACAATACATTTCTATTCTTTGTATACAGGATGGAACAGGAAGTAGAACTATTGCCTGGAATGCTGCATTCGAATTTACAGGTGGTACTGCTCCTACAGCCACTACAACGGCAGGCAAGGGTGATTTATTTACCTTTAGATATCATAATTCACATTGGGTAGAAGTTGGAAGGAACCTTAACTTAACAAGGGCTTAATATTATGTATGCATTAATAACAGACGGATCAATAGCAAAATACTTAAGGGGTAATAGAGGACTTACCATTGGAAGTATTCAATATCCAAGAGATATATTCTCTAAATGGACAGAAGCTCAAAGAAATGCCATAGGTATTTTTGAAGTTATTCAAAACAACGCTAAGAAAAAAGACGAAGCGTATTATATTAATACCGATCAAACTTTTACTTATGACGCAGATGCGGGAACAGTAACTGCAACTTTTGGTGATGCAACGGCTAAGGCTCATGCTGATACTACTTGGACACAAGCAGATTCTGATAATGGTTTACTACCTTCAGATAAATCTGTTGGAGATGTTAAAGTTGAAGGTTTAAAAACAATTAAAATTAGAGCAGTTAAAAAACAAGCTGCAAATATATTAGCAGAAACAGATTGGTACATCGTTAGAAAAGCAGATGCAAATACGGCAATACCTTCAGCTATTACAACTTACAGAGCAGCGGTGCGGACTAAGTGTGCTGAAATGGAAACTGCAATTACCAATGCATCAGATACTCCAGCAATAGAAACTTTATACACGTGTGTAAATACAGCAGATGAAGGGGATCCTGTTGTAATGGAAAGACCATTAGGAGAGTTCCCAGTATTAGGATCTTAATATGGCTTTTCTTATAGGTGGAGCAAATTCAGCAGCAGATACAGGATTTTCAGTAGACAACTCATGTAGGTTTAATGCTGGTGATGGCCCATCAATGTCAAGAGACAATGGAACTCCAACAGATGTAGATAAATATACTTTTTCTGTGTGGGTAAAAAGAGCAGATATAGGAGCATCTAATTCTAAAATTTTTAGTATTGGATCAGGAGGATCTGGAGAAGAAAAATTAGAATTTAATACAGATGATTTAATTTGGCGAAAAACTGCTGAAAGTGATGGATCGATAGATTATCAAGTGGTCACAGATAGAAAATTTCGGGACCCCAGCGCCTGGTATCATATTTGCCTTGCTTACGACAGTTCTGATGGAACTGCTGGAGATAGAATGAAAATGTATATCAATGGTGTGCGTGAAACATCTTTTTCAGCTTCAGCTAATCCAGATTCAAATGAAAATAGTTATATAAACGCAAGTGGTAATACAATAATTATTGGTGCTTTGCATAGTAATACAAGTTCACAGAATGCTGGTGCTTATTTTGCTGAAATGGTTTTTATAGATGGTTCAGCACTGGCTCCAACTTCATTCGGAGAGTTCAATGAGGACAGCCCAAATATATGGCAGCCCATCGATGTCAGCGGACTCACGTTCGGTACGAATGGAACATATTTAGATTTTGAAGCCAGCGATAACCTAGGGAACGACAAAAATGGGGGCACGGATTTTTCAGAATCTAATCTAGCCGCAACAGACCAGTGCCAAGATTCTCCCAGTAATAATTTCGCAACATTAAATAGTATTGATGGAGTTATATCTATAAGTGATTATGCTTTCACTGAAGGAAATTGTAAAGTAGCCACAGGTACAAATAGTAATAAAGGATTTGCAAGATCAACTATTGGTGTTGCTGCTGGCAAGTGGTATATGGAATTTAAGCTAACATCTTTAGGAGAACATGGATATTGCGGAATATCAAATAATGCTTGTCAAGATGCTATTGGGGAAACTATGGGTGTTGATACTCTTCATAATGTATATGAGTGGGCGTATAAAACTTCTGGAACTTATCTTAATAGCAATACCAATACAACAACAGGAACATCTTATGGAGATAGTTTTGACACTGGAGATATTATAGGAATAGCTTTAAATCTTGACGATAACGAATTAAAATTTTACAAAAATAATGCAGTTCAAGCTTCTGGAACTGCAATTGATATAACTGCTATTGCTAGTAATCCTACTGGATTTTATTTTTTTGCTTGTGGTGAAGGTGCTTCTGCTTCAGCTACTACTTGGGAAGCAAATTTTGGTAATCCATCTTATGCCAATACTTCAGATGCGGCTGATGCAAATGGATACGGGGCATTCGAGTACGCGCCGCCGTCGGGATATTTGGCGCTTTGCACGAAGAATTTGGCAGAGGAAGGTTAAGGAGGAATTATGGCTTATACAACAATAGACAATCCAGAATTATATTTTCAAACAAAAATTTATACTGGAGATGGAAACGATGATCGTGATATTGTTTTTGATGTAACCGATACATCTATGCAACCAAATATGCTATGGTCAGCAAGGAGAGATAGTGGAGACAATATATCACTTTATGATTCAGTAAGAGGAGATGGAAAAGAATTTAGAACAGCAGAATCTGCTGGTGAATATGATAGATCAGACAATATACAAGCTCTTAACAGTAATGGTTTTCAAGTTGGTACTGATGGACAAGTAAATGCCGATGGTGGTACTTATGTATCTTGGGCGTGGAAAGAAACAGCAGACGCTGGGCTTGATATGGTTGCCTATACTGGAAACCAAACTGCAAGAACAATATCACATTCACTTTCAGCAGTTCCTCATTGGATGATAATTAAAAATAGATCAAATTATAGTTTTCAAGTAT
>VTLG01007877.1_pt1 | contig 24298 bp, 33 predicted proteins | sample 4694571 | NCBI WGS metagenome assembly VTLG01 (sample SAMN12604809, study PRJNA352737) | marine metagenome | biome: ENVO:00000447; feature: ENVO:00000209|ENVO:00000569|ENVO:01000036; material: ENVO:00002151; isolation source: viral sequences binned using virsorter ...
AATGTGGGGGTTTAAGTAAGTTTTAAGTTAGCTATCTCCAGACTACCTTCTCCAAACTAATACCTTTTATTTTTGGTAAAAAAATGTGAAGGGGTATACGTATATACGAAATCAAAAAATTCCCCCAAATGCGCCTCCCCTTTTCAAATTTTGCATGCTAATTGTCATCTTTTTGTCACTTGGTGGGGATTATGTTAAAAAACTCCTGATATATAAACAATCTCCACAAGATGTTGGATCTTGTGTGTTAACTTTTTAGCTTGTTCTTTGTTTTATTTTGACTGGTTGCTTCGCTTCTTTTTTCGCTCGTTTATTTTTATTATCGGGGGTTTTTGTTTTTATGAATAAAATTTAATTAAATTCTTTTTGATTATTCTTTTAGTTAATATATTAGTTAATTTGTCTTATTGTTGAAATACACAAAAAAACTAACCAAAAAAAAACAAAGTGAAAACAACACACCATAAAAAAACTACCAGTATTACAGAAAAATTAATCTTCGGATTCATGAATTGTTTAATTATTTACAGTTTATTGTTTCTGACTTACTTACTTCATAAACTGGTAGTTTTGATACACTCAATGTAAGTTGACTGGTTGCCCTCATCAATTAAATAATGATGGGGGTAATTAGTCAGGTTATAATGAAAAAAAATAATCCTGAGATAAAATAATAATAACAAATAAATAAACTAACCAAAAAAAACTAACCATCATGGAAACTACCACTATTAACACGCCAAAAGTTCACAATATGACTTCATCAAATGGGAATAAGATTGCTAATCAATTTGTAATCGAATTGGGAATTGATGAGGAAATATTCCAAAGTTATAAAACAATCATTGCTCATAAAAAAGGTGCAGAGATAACTTTGGATTCTGATTATTGGGACTATTCAAGAACCACTTCAAAATATAGAAACGCTTTTCTTGATATGACAACGCAAGAAATTAAGCAAGGAATCAAAAGTGGCTCTATTAAGCTTGAAAAATTAAATGGTGCTAATCATTACGCTTAGTAAATAGAAGACAGCCTATCAGGTTTAATTACTTGATGGGCTGTATTCAGTTTATTAATAAAACTGATCTTAAAATAAATAGGCCCGGCCTGGCGGAGATAAAAACAAATAATAATAAATAAATAATAATAATAATATGAAAACTACCAAAAAAATAACAGTTAATGATATAATACAATGGGAGCTTGAATCTCTCAAAAATGCTATTGGATGCGAGTTGCCTTTACATGATGACATGCTTGAAAATAGTTGTAGTGAGGAGTTGCGAGAACTTCTTAAACCGCTTGATGAGTCCGATAGAAATTATCTTATTCAAGATATGATCTTACATGGCAGAGAGTTAAATATCTTTGGAGACAAGGGGGATATTAAATTAGTTATAGGGGAGATAGAATCTCAATTTGAAGACCCTATAAACGATTTAGAAGATCCAAACGATCACACAATAAACGGAGATCTTGTTTATACTAGATTCGAGGGAGCTTCTTTTGATGTAGATTTAAAAGGTTTAAAGGAGGCAATAGAAGACTACTATGCTTAAACTTAAAAACAACAATACATCTTTAGAGACTACAAACGCTTTCCGTTTATTAATAAAAAGTTATGACAAGGAAGCAAAGAAGCTCACAAAAGAAGAAGCAAAAAGGAAACTTAATCGCCTGGATAAGTCTTTGACAAATTTATATAATAACTATTGTCTGAGCGTACATCATTTTAAACTTCTTGATGATATGATTTTTGATCGATTAGTAAAAATTGATCTTAGATAAATTAATTAAAATACATCTAAACCATTAAAAAGATCTTAGAAAATTAATTTTTTAAGGTCTTTTTTTTGTCTTTAGAAATCCCTAAAAACGTAACTTTTTAACATTTCCTTGGTTTTTGATTATATTACCGAGCTTTCTATTATTATAGGGTTTTGTAACATTCCAAAGAATTTCTGGAATATTAATTTATTTTTTTTTTTATTGATTAAAATTTTTTTAGTGCTTTATTAAATTATTATTATTAAAAGAAAACTAACCAAAAAAAACTAAAACAAAATGAAAAACGAACCATTTAATTATTATATACTGAATCCGTCTGGTCTTTATTATAGAGGAACATGTTATGGCGATGAGAGAGACTGGACAAAAGAGAAGAGAAGTTGGGTGGATGATGCTTATACTTATTCTTTAAACGGAGCTTGGAAAAAAATTTGTAAATTTCCAGAAATGTTTGATGGGTGCGAAGTAGTCCATATTGAAGACCTTTAAAGCCTTCGAGAGTGTAATATTCAAAGTTTTCCTTACCGATTACCTTGGCTATTGTATTCTAGAAGCCTTTAAAAGCTTAACCATTAACTAAAAACTACTAAACCAAAAAAAAACAAAGTGAAAACAAAACCAATACTATTAAACCAGACGCAAAAAGTTGGAAGCAATTCTAGAATTTGTCTCTGGAATAGAAAACTAAACGACGCAGGGTTTCAAAGTGGAACCCCGATTAAGATAGAAGCCATCAATGGTGTTATAAAAATAACAAAAGACCAGAACGCAAAACGCAAGGTTTCAAAAGTTATTAATCATGGCAATGAGTTGCCAGTCATTGATCTTAAAACTACTAAAGCTCTTCCACTTGCTGAGATGTTCTCACAAGGTGACAAGGTTAGTGTTAACATTGCAAGCGGTCTTATTGAGATTAAAAAAAGGGAGGAGGTATAAACTTATGGCTGTTAAAAAAATTAAAGTATCAAAAGCTGTGTTTCTTCCTTCCTATGTAAAATGGGCATCTCAAACAAAAGACACTGAGAAGCTTAATAAATTGATGGACGAGTTAAAAGAGATCGGAGAGTGGATCGATTGGGCTGAGAGAGAATTAAGTAAAGAATTAAGGGAGGAGGTATCAAAATGAAAATCAAAATTTTAGTTAAACATAACCAATTACCCTGTTACGAAAGTTTCTTCTTAGAAAAACAAAAGCATTTAGTCGCTAATGCTTTTAAAGATCATCGAAAGGCTTTAAGAATTGTTAATGCATTGAACAAGGGTGGGACAAAGGCTGATTTTGTAATCGTTCCAGAATCAGCAGCAGAGCTTAATCGAATTATCTCTAAAGGTTTAATGATGGCAAAGAGAATTTGGCATTTTTCAGATATTAAACCCTCAAAGGCAAAGTCTGAAGCAATAAAAAGATGGCGGAATATTATTGATTTTGGTTCCGTCTCTAATTTACGTAAAAGATTGCATAAATAATTCTAAAAAACCTTGGTTTTATTCAAAAAATAATTCCAAGGTTTTTTTTGTCTAAATTTAAAAAATGAAAACGAACTGGAAAGATGCAATTAATTATTAGTGATCAAAGAGAAACATTTGGGGATTTCGTGGAAGCAAGGTGGCGATTAAAGGAACCAGGATACACTATAAAGGCTATTGAAAAGGCTCTTGAAAGAGAGGGATATTGGCTAGTTGGTTTCTACGATGAAAAGGGAAATGATGCCACTCAAAAAGATACTAGTGGCTCCCTTCTTCTTGATCCTATTTGCTTTGCCAAATGTGCCTGTGGCTTTGACAACAAACTTTTTCACTTCAAGTGGACTGGATTAAAGTGTCAGGGATGTGGGGATTACTACCCAAAAATAAAATTCATATTAACTAAAAAACAAATAAACCAATAAACATAAATAACAACACTATGAAATTAAGAACCAAACATTTCGTCGGAAATGAAGAAGAACTATCAGAGCGATTAATAAAAAGCATTTCGAAATTCACAGGGTGGAGTCGAGATAAAATATTAAATGGCTCGGAACACAAAACAGTATTTTGGAGAAAGATAGCTTGTTACGTGTTAATGGAAAAGTTTTACTGGACTAATCAAGCAGTTGCGGATCTTTTCGATTACGATGTGTCGAACGCTTGGGCTCAACATCAATGGGTAAAAAGAAAAGCAGATAATCAGGATACAGCCTTCGAAGTTGTTCCTTACATCAATCAACTTTATCATGATTTGACATTATAAATAATTATAATGATGTTGACTAGATTCATTACCAAGTTTAGAATCTATCGGGTATTATAATAATAAAAATTAAAGAGAGACATTGGGCTTTCAAAGTAGGTTTAATATTGGTAGTTTTCCCTACTTTCCAGTGTCTCTCTTTTTTGTGATTTGATTATTTAAGAAAACTGTAATAATGTAACAGATTAAATTAGTACTAATAATAACTACCAAATAAAGAAAGGAGAACTACCAAATGGCTACCAGAAAAAACGGCAATAAATTTTTAGCGGATTTTATGGTAAAAAATACACGCTATCGGAAACAATTTGATTCTGAAATTGAGGCAAAAGAATATGAAACAAATGTCAGAGCAAAGCTTCACAGAGGAGAACGAATTGACAAGGATGATAAAAGATTAGAGCCTATGACGATTTCGCAAATGTTTACAAAGGTAGTCTTAAATGTGTGGCAAGGAAAAGCGAACGAGCCAACAGCATTGCAGCACATTTCTATGATTGAAAGGTTTTTTGGATCAAAGAGATTAGCACATACGATAGACATCAATGACCTGGATAACTTCCATCTTCATTGCAAGGAACTAGGGAACTCACCTGCTACAATTCGATTGAAGTTTGCGACTATTTCAAGAGCATTTGGTTTTGCTTTTTCGAGAAATTGGATTCCAAAAAAAGTTCTTATGCCAGAGCTTGAGAAGGTAAACAACGAAAGGAATGTCTATTTCAGTGATGAAGAAGAGGCAGATATATTAGAGTACCTCGAGGAAATAGGTGATGATTATTTTGCAGATTTTTTCATGTGGCAGATCGACACAGGAATGAGGCCAAGTGAGGCGAGAAGAATAAGTGCTGACCAAATAAGACATGATGATTATTTAGGTTGGGTTGTGGAACTAAAATCAGGAGAAACAAAGAATACAGAACCTCGTAAGATTCCTCTTACAAGACGAGCTTACATTGCTTATCGAAATCACTATAAAAAGGGAAAGATGTGGGAGCATTGGACAAAGGAGAGAATCAGAACAGTATGGGACAAGGTAAAGAAGGCACTTGGAAAAGAAAAAGACAGGGATTTTATTTTTTATCTTTGTAGGCACACTTGTGGCTCAAGACTTGTACAAAGAACTGGTAACATTGCATTAACAAAGAAGTGGTTAGGTCATAAAAGAATTGAGCAGACTCTTCGGTATGCACACCTAAATGATCATAGTTTATTGAGTGGACTCAAGGTGCTAGAATATGGTATCTTGTGTGATGACAAAAAGGTGACAAATTTGTCAACATTTACTGACAAAACTAACAATTTTAGAAAGGGATCTAAAGCAAGCTAGAAGCCTTATGTCACAAAGGATACAAGTTAAATGCGGCTGTGGTGAAATTGGTAGACACGCCAGATTTAGGTTCCAGTGTTTCTTTCTGTCATCTCTGTACTCCTTGCTCCGCAAAGCTTTGTCACCTAACAAACATAAAAAACTTAGTCTCATAAAAACTGTTGCCAACTGACAATCAGGTGACAAAAAAGAATTATGTTAGAACAATCTGATTTAAACAACGAGATGACCGAGATAGGTATTGGTCGCTTCAATGCACAAAATGAAAGTGCAAGAAAGTACAATCAAAGTTCTCGAAGTTCAGCAGGTCAACGATTGATGAGAAAGCTCCTTCCAGAATTTAATCGAAGGGTGGAGGAACTTTTAAAACCAAAGCAGGGTAGACCAACAAGATGGCTCGTTGATCTTAAAAAATACGATTCAAAGAAGATTGCATTCCTTACTTTGAAGACAGTTCTCAATGGCATTCCATACAAGAAGACAATGGCTTCCATGAGCTACGCTGTAGGCAAAGCAATCGAAAATGAAATCAGATGTACATTCCTTGTTCGCACCAATGAAAGAGGCGAAGGAATAATAAAGGGAGCAAAAACAAGAAGCGGAAAAGTATCTATACTTCGTCATGTTCAACTTAGCATGAAGCATGAGGAAGAAAAAAGAGGTATGGAAAACTTTGAGCCTTGGTCAAAAAGAGATCGGATTTCTTGTGGAACAGTTTTGATTGAACTGCTTCGAGTTTCTACAGATCTTATTGAATATGTTTACATACGTGAGAAGCAAAGAAAACGAGCAACAAGATATGTGACAGCTACAAAGATTACATTGGACTGGATTGAAAACTTTAATAATTACAGAGCATTGCTTGAGCCTTTTTGGATGCCCATGACTGAACCTCCTGATGATTGGAAAAACATTTGGGAAGGTGGTTATCGTACTGAGGGGACATCTCTTCCAAAGCTTCCATTTATAAAGACACCTGACAAAAAGTTTTTAAGAGAGATAGACAGCAGGGAGTTTGAGGTTCCAATGGAGGCAGCTAATTTAATTCAAAGAACTCCTTGGGAAATCAATGAAAAGGTTTTGGATGTTGTAGAGTGGGCTTGGCGAAATAATGTTCCGATTGGTTCAACTATTGTTAGCCAAGAGGATGAAGATAAACCTCCCTTTCCAAAGGATGCACATGAGAACAAAGAAATAAAAAAGCAGTGGAACCAAATGGCAGCAGGGGTTCACAAAAGAAACAGATCAACTAGATCTAAGAGAATACTTTGCGGAACCATTATACATCTAGCTAGAAAGTTTAAGGGGGAAAGATTTTGGACTCCTGTTAACACTTGCTTTCGTGGAAGAATTTATGCAATCCCTTCTTTTTTAAACGTACAAGGCACTGATCTTACTAGGGGTCTGATGCAGTTTGAAAGAAGCGAGCGAGTCAGGAACAAGAAGGAAGCAAGATGGCTTGCGATACATGGAGCAAATTGTTGGGGATATGATAAAGTCACTTTAGATGAACGTGAGCAGTGGGCTTATGATAATGCTGAGATGATTATACGCATCTCAAACGATCCAACAAGAAACACTGAATGGATGGATGCCGATGGAAATGGTTGTTTTCAGTTCCTTGCTTTTTGTTTTGAGTGGGCAGAGTTTTTACGTGAAGGAAAACTAAAGACCAAACTTCCCTGCCCGATGGATGCAACTAACAATGGTCTACAAATTTTATCAATACTAACTCGATGTGATTATGGATGTGTTGCAACTAATGTTATCCCAACAAACAAACCTGCCGATATTTATGATGTTGTTAGACTGCGAGTTGAGAGTTATTTACGTGAGGACGCAGCAAGTAATCATCCTTTTGCACAAACTTGGCTTGACTACGGAATATCCAGAAAGACAACAAAAAAGAGTGTAATGTGCTACTCATACTCACTTACTATGTATTCAAACCGACAGTATATATTAGACTGGTTTGAGGATAAAATTCATGCAGACAGTTGCCCCTCACCTTTTGATTTATCAGAGTATTATAAAGCTGTTCACTACCTCGCTGTTAAAGTCTGGGAAGCAATCGAGGAGATTTTAGATTTACCAAAGCAATGTATGCACTGGTTCCAAGAAGTATGCAACATTGTTACAGCAGCCGAAAGACACCTTGAATGGAGGACTCCTTCTGGCTTTGTAGTAAAACAAGATTATAAAAAATTAAAAGAGAACAATGTAAAGACTTGGATTACAGGGGAAGCAGTGCATGTTCGTTTCACTGAGGATTCAGATAAGATTTCACCAAAGGCAATGATGCTTGGTGTAGCTGCTAACGTAGTCCACTCAATGGATGCCAGTCTTCTGCACGATGTGACTGTAGCTGCCAACAAAGAAGGTATTTATGATTTCGCAATGATACACGACAGCTTTGGAACGCACTGCAAACACAGCGATAAGTTAGCCAAAGTAATTCGTGAGCAAGCAGTAAAAATGTTTACTCCTGACTTACTCCTTGACTGGCTCAATCAAATAAAAGAACAGAATCCTGATTTAGAATTTCCTGATCCTCCGAAGTATGGCGAAGCTGACATTTCGCTCATCAAGGACAGTCTCTATTTCTTTTCCTAATCATTGAAAAGGAAACAAAAAAAAACAAATAACCAAAGGTATAAAAAATAATATGAAAAGTATAAAACTAACAACACCAATCGGGAAGGCTATCTACCCTAAATTTCAACCTGACTACTACTTCGCAAAAAAGCATGGAGAGTACAGTTGTAAGCTTCATGTATCCAAGGAGGACTTTGAAGCATTTTCAAAGCAGGTGGATGAGCATGTAGAAAAGGCTTATGAAGCTGAATGTGACAAGCAAGGTAAAAAGGTTCGTAGAGCAGTCCAGATTCCTTTAAAGATAACGGAAGAAGGTGATTACGAAATCAGAACAAAGCAACCTGCAAAGGTAGAAACTTCCAAAGGTGATATAGAGTTCTCAGTAGCTCTTTACGATAGCAAAGGACAGAAGCTATCACCTGATACCAACGTAGGCAGTGGTTCGCTTGTACGTTGCAACGTCGAACTTTCAACTTGGTTTGTCTCCTCACTTGGATTTGGATACACCCTTAGACTCAAGGCAGGACAAATCATAGAACTTGTTGAATATAGTGGAGGTAAAAAAGATGATGGCTTCAGTTCAGTTGATGGGGGTTATATTGCAGAAGAAGAGTATAATGGCGATGAAGAAAGCAAAAAAGATAATAAAGCACAGTCGGCAGAGGTTCCGTTCTAAGTTTGAAAGAGACACAGCCCTCTCCCTGCGAAGGGAGGGGGTAGACTTTGAATACGAAACTATGAAGATTAAATTTAAACGCCTTTGCGTCTATACTCCTGACTTCATTTTTCCTAACGGAGTAATAATTGAAGCCAAGGGATACTTTAAGCCAGAAGATAGGACTAAGCATTTGCTTATCAAATCTCAAACGGAACATTCGATTAGATTCTTGTTCCAGAATGCATATAACACGCTATCAAAAAACAGTAAAACTACCTATGCAGATTGGTGTGATCGTTATGGTTTTTTGTGGTGTCACAGAAAGATACCAACGGAATGGACACAGCCTTTGTAGAAACTGGTTTACCTTGCCCTGAGTGTGGTAGCAGTGATGCTCTTGCAGTCAATGAAGATGGAAGCTCAAAGTGTTTTAGCTGTGGCACGTTTGACCCTATTGGAAACAGCGAAAGAATTTATGATAAAGACATGACAAAAAAAACTACCGAAAAATTAAACCCAAATGGTTTTCTTAGAGGAGAAGCTCTACCTATTGCACGAAGGGGAATACATTTGGATACTTGTAAAAAGTACTCATACCATGTTGGCAAAGATGAGTATGGGAATACAGTTCACATTGCTAACTACTACAACAAGGATGGAGGGCTTATAGGACAAAAGCTTAGAGATGCTGATAAAGATTTTCATGTTAAGGGAAAAGTGCATGATACTTTTTTTGGTCAGCATCTTTGGAAGACTGGAGCAAACAACAAGCTACTGGTTTGTGAGGGCGAAATTGATGTACTTACAATGTCACAATTACAACAAAACAAGTACCCTGTGGTTGGTATAGGTGGAGCATCATCAGCAAAATCATTATTCAAGAAGCAGCTAAAGTGGCTTGATAGCTTTGAGAGAGTTGTCTTGATGTTTGACGAAGACGAAGCAGGAAGAAAAGCAGTTGAAGATGTAGTCAGCATACTCCCTCCTGGTAAAGCTTATGTTGCTAGACTCAACGGAAAAGATCCTAACGAACTATTAATGAAAGGTAGAGGAGAGGACGCAGTTAAATCTTTTTGGGATGCAGAAAAGTGGAGTCCAGTAAGTATTATAGATAGCAGTTCTTTGTTTGATAAAATATCACAAGCCAAAGTAAATGACTCAATACGCTATCCCTTTTCGTGTCTTAATAATCTGACAAGAGGTCTACGCAAATCTGAAATTGTTACGTTCGCAGCAGGAAGTGGTATAGGAAAAAGTCAAGTTTGTAGGCAGATAGCTCACCACATACTAACTACTACTGAAAGCAAGGTTGGATACATAGCTCTTGAAGAGTCAGTAGAAAGAACAGCACAAGGTATACTTGGAATAGAATTAAAGAAGCTTCTGCATCTTGATAATTTCAAAGTGGATGAGGAGTACAGGCAAGGCTTTGAAAGAACTTTGGGAACTAAGAGATTATTTTTTTATGATCATTGGGGAAGCCTAGATCCTGACAAGATTATTTCTGATGTACGTTTCATGGCTCAAGCAATGGATATAGAGTACGTCGTTTTAGATCACGTAAGCTTGGTTGTAAGTGGTCTAACAGATAGTGAACTAGGATCTGAACGAAGAGCGTTAGATGTTATTATGACTAGGCTCCGCTCACTTGTTGAGGAAACTGGAATAGCTCTTATACTTGTTAGTCATTTAAAAAGACCAGAGGGAAAGGGACACGAAGAGGGAGCGACAGTAAGTCTAGCTCATCTTAGGTCATCGGCCTCCATTGCACAGCTTTCGGATATTGTTTGTGGGCTTGAAAGAAGTCAGCAAGATCCAGACCCAGACAAGGCACATTTAACGACACTTAGAGTTTTGAAGAACCGATTTAGTGGGGAGACTGGAATAGCAGGACACATTCACTACGACACAACCACTGGAATACTAACAGATGCAGACAAAGAAAACCCTTTTTAGTAATGTGGATACTACCAAAGAAACTATTAACCATCTTTCGCTCTGCTCTGGATACGAAGGTATCGGCCTTGGGCTTAGAAGAATCTTCCCGAATGTTCGAGAGATATGTATGGTGGAGAGGGAAGCTTTCAACGTCGGCAACTTGGTTCACAAAATGCAAGAGGGAAAACTGGATCAAGCACCTATTTGGACTGACATTCGCACGTTCCCTTTTCGAAAATTTTGTGGACTGGTGGACATCGCAAGTGGAGGTTTCCCGTGTCAGCCCTTTAGCTCTAATTCAAAACGCAAGTCAGACCGAGATGAGCGACACTTGTATCCCTTTATCGAAAATGGAATTAGAGAATGCAGACCTTCCCTTGTTTTCTTGGAAAACGTCGAAGGAATTATTACGACAAAAACAAGTGAGGGAGAACCTGTTCTCAGATATGTCCTTAGAAGCTTGGAAGCGTTGGACTATATCTGTGAAGCAGGAATATTCTCTGCGTCTGAAGTTGGAGCATCCCATCACCGAAGAAGAGTATTCATTCTGGCCTACTCCAGACGTAGCACAGGCACAGAAGGTATCAAACAGGCCCAACTACGGACAGTTAGGACTAGCAAACCATCCTTACGTTCATGGCTCTTTTGTTCAGAGGGAGAAATCCAAGAAGGACAGAAAGGGGGAAGAGAAACCTTTCCATCCTCACCACAAAGCCCTCAAAAGAAATGGGAAAGACTACGAACTTCTAAACGCAGGTTGGGTAGAGCAAATGATGGGACTTCCAACAGGGTGGACAGACTTCGGACTCTTGGGGCAGGAGTTGTCCCACAAACAGCAGAACGAGCATTTAGAATCCTCTCAAAAAAATTAATAGAAAGAATAAAATAATATGCAATACAAATATAGATTCGTCATAGCTGACATAGAAACAAACGCCATAGAAAACTTCACAACTCTGGACTGTCCTATCAAGTTCCATTGTATCTCCATACTTGATACTGACACACTTGAGATGCACGAGTTCAATACAGATAGAGGAAACATTGAAGAAGGTATTAAAATGCTAGAGCAGTCCAGATACGTTTGTGGACACAACTTCATAGGTTTTGATGCTCCCTGCATTGAAAAGGTTTACGGAGTTAAGTTGAATGTAATTGTTGATACCATGCTTATGTCTAAGTTCTTTTGTCGTGACATCGCTATTACTGATAAGAAACGTGAAAACTTTCCTTCGGCTCTTGTAGGTAAACATAAACTGGAAGCTTGGGGTTGGAGACTTGGAAACTTTAAAGGTAACTACTCAAAGCAAGAAGGAGCTTGGGATACTTTTAATCCTGAGATGCAACAGTATTGTTCCCAAGACGTAAAACTTACTTTTGATCTATACAAACACCTTATCAAAAACAGTGTGTCACGAAACGCATTGGAACTTGAACACAGTTTTGCAAGACTAATAAGAACACAAGAGCTAAATGGTTTTCCTTTTGACGTAGAGAAGGCAGAGCAGCTTGCAAAAAAACTTTCTGTACGCAGGGTGCAGATTGAGAAAGAGATGCAAGAAATCTTTCCTCCAAAGGTTGAGAAGATGAGAAGTGTCACTGGATGGAAGGTAGAAGTAGAGGGGATTGAATACACAGGAGAGACTAAGATCGCACTGAGGATGCAACTAAAGAAGGCAGGTTTGAAACAGAACATATCTGATCTTGCAGAGAAGATGGGAAATAAAGTCAGGACTACTCCTTTCAATCCTGGATCTAGAGATCAGATAGCAGAAAGACTTATGGAACAAGGTTGGGTTCCAAAAGCATACGAAGGCAAAAGACCTGAGATAAACGAGACAGTTTTAAAACAGATAAATACAAAGGAGTCACTGAAGATACTTGAATATCTGTTAGTGCAAAAGAGACTTGGCATGTTGGCTGAAGGAAAAAACTCTTGGCTTGGATGCGTTACAAAGAAAGGAAGGATACATGGAACTGTTAGTACTGTTGGAACAATCTCTGGCAGGTGTTCGGCATCTCGTCCTAACCTTCAACAAATTCCTTCGGTTCGTGCTGAGTATGGCAAGGAGTGCAGAGAAATGTTCAAAGCACCAAAGGGAAAGGTTCTCTGCGGAGCCGATGCGTCTTCTCTCGAATTAAGATGTCTTGCTTCGTACCTTTATCAATTTGATAGTGGTAAGTTTGCAAGAGAAATACTCGAAGGTGACATCCATCAGGTGAATGCAGACATACTCGGTATAGACAGAAGTGATGCCAAGACCTTCATATATAGCCTTATATACGGAGCTTCAAACCAGAGACTTGGTGAAGCAGTTGGCAAAGGAATGAAAGAAGGAAAGAGACTTCGAGACACATTCATGTCAAAGATGCCTGCTTTTAAAAAATTACTAACTGCTGTTGAAAGATCGGCAGAGACTAACGGACACATAAAAGGAATTGATGGAAGGATTATAGAGATGAGGTCAAAGCACTCTCTCCTTAACTTCCTACTCCAAAGTTGTGGAGCCATCATAATGAAACAATCACTTATCGAGTTTGCTAAACTTGCAAAGCATCCCTATGAAATGCATGCAAATGTCCATGATGAAGTTCAGTTCTCCTGTCTTGAAGAACACGCACAGGACTTAGGACAAACTTATGTAGCTGCAATAATTCAAGCAGGGAAAGTTTTAGATATTAAATGTCCCTTGGATGGTGATTTTAAAATTGGAAACAACTGGGCAGATACACACTAATAATTATGAACAAAAGAATAGCAGCAATAGATGGAGATATGATTGTCTACCGAGCAGGGTTTGCTTCGGAGCAGGAGATAAAATGGGAAGATGATATATGGACACTTCACAGTTCTGAGGCAGACATGAAAGTGATTGTACAAGACATGATCGATTACTCAGTTGACCAAACAAAGGCAGACGATTATGTCATGGTATTTTCGGATGCTCGTAACTTTCGTTACAACGTCTTTCCTGATTACAAGGCAAACAGAAAGAACAAAAGAAAACCTCTTGGTATTGCTTCAATAACTCAGTGGGCTTTTGAAAACCACAACGGAGTACGTAAAAACAACCTAGAAGCAGATGATGTGATAGGCATGCTCTGCTGCTCCAATGACAACTATGTTGCAGTCAGTGGTGATAAGGACTTCGGAACTCTTGATTGCGAGTGGTTTAACTTTCTTACAGCAGAGACAAGTTACACGACAACTGAAGAAGCAGATTACAATCACCTTGCACAAACCCTTTCTGGAGATACAGTCGATGGTTTTTCGGGAGCCAAGGGTATTGGAAGTGTGACAGCAAACAAACTATTAGATAAGCATGGAGCTACTTGGGAAACAGTAGTTGATGCTTATGAATCAAAAGGACAGACAGAAGAAGATGCTTTGATGAATGCAAGGTTGTCTTACATTCTGAGAAGTCCAAAAGAATATAACGAAAAAGAAGGAGAAATAAGACTATGGACACCAACGAAAAAATAAACGAACTTCCTGATAGCGGAGAACGCACTGAATTTGAAACAGGATCAGTGAGAGATTCAATGAAAGGTAAAGGTTTTCCTAACCAACTGCCCATCGCTGCGTTGAAGGCAGCCAGTAAAAGGTTTGAAGACGGAGCTTACAAGTATGGTTCACGCAACTGGGAGAAGGGTCAGTTTTTCAGTAGATACATTGATGCAATTTATCGCCACCTTTGGGCATATATGGAAGGCTTTGAAGATGAAGATCACCTCAGTGCAGTGATCTGGAATGCTATGTGTTTATATCAAACGGATGAGTGGGTTAAGGAGGGTAAGCTACCTGACAAATTAAGGGATATCTGATAATTTTTAAAAATGAGTCAAATAAATTTTTAACTTTTTTTTAAAAGCTATAATAGTAGTGTAGAATTTTCTTATAGGTAAGTATTTACGTTGTTTACTAACAAACCCTAAAACTCAATGTGCTATGGTTTAGTTATGAATAAACCAAAAAACACCAAAGTTACCTTTACACCAAGTGAATGGGAAATATTAATACACAGACCAGAAGATTGCATTGTTGAATCTGAGCTTGATACTGAAAATCCAAGATGGACAGCAGACGAATTGTGGGAAAAAGTTACAGAAATATATTCGCTAAAATCTCGTCAAGAAATTGATTTAGGGGATGAGCTTACTTTCAGTATTATTAGTAATATGATTTCAATGAACACTTGGTTTGATTGTATTGCTGGACATGTGGAGAATGATGATGTAGCTAAAATTTTTGACGGATACCCAAAAAGCAGGTACATGAGAGACTGTAAAGCTGCTAAATCTATAGAACAAAAAGTAGGTGTTCGGTTTACTTAAATTAAAGGGATATTTAATTCTGTTACATATATAATAAAACCCATCATCCAAATTGACATGGCTCAAAGGAAAAGAATAAGGCTAACTTCCAAGCATAAATCCCCCTCTGGTGGGTTGAATGCAGCAGGAAGAAGAGCAGCCAAACGACAGGGAAGTAATCTTAAACCTCCTGTATCTGCCAAGCAAGCTAAAAAAAGTAAAAAGGCAGCAAATAGAAGAAAGTCTTTTTGTGCCAGAATGAAAGGGATGAAAAGAAGATTGACCTCTGCAAAAACAGCCAGAGATCCTAACTCAAGAATAAATAAAGCACTTAGAAAGTGGGATTGCTAAAATTATGTACGGATATTCGACACCGAAACCAAGTAAACAACCTAAGAAAAAGACGGCTAAGAAAAAGCGTAATGACCTTAAAATTAAAAAGCAATGAAAGCACAAAGGAAAGGTCTAAGTGTTAGGCAGCAGAAGACCATGAAGCGTCACTCTAAGCACCACACTAAAAAGCACATGGAATCTATGAAGCGTTCAATGTTAGGAGGCATGACTTTTACTGCTGCTCATAAAAAGGCAATTAAGGAGGTAGGTAAATAATAATGAAACTAACAAGAAACCAACTTAAAATAGCAGCAGCAGCTAATCCAAAAAACAAGATTACTAAAGCTGACTTCGCAGCCCTCAAAAAGAAAAAGAAAAAAAATGGCAAACAAAATATGCCCTAAAGGGATAGCTTGGGCTAAGAGAACTTTCGATAAGTACCCTTCAGCTTATGCTAACATGGCAGCATCCAAGTACTGTAAAGACCCTAACTACGCAAAGGGAAGCAAGAGAAAGAAATTAAAAATTAGGAAAAAGAAATAGGAATATATGGGTGAGTTAGCAAAGTGGAGAAAACAAAACTGGGTACGCATAGGAACTGATGGAAGCATCAAAGGCCCATGCGGAACTAGCAAGAACAAAAAGAACCCAGACAGATGTCTTCCTATGTCAAAGGCCAGAAGTCTTTCCAAGTCTCAAAGAGCAAAGACTGCTAGAAAGAAGAAGAGAGAAGGCTCAAAGGGTAAACAATTTGTTTCCAACACAAAAGCAGCTAGAGTTAGCTTGAAAATGAAAGCTTAAAAATGAGCAAGCAAGAATTTCCTTTTGTATCCAACGAGCTTGTCAAAGAACTTGACGAGATATTCCCCCCAAAAGAATTTAGCCCAAAGGATAATCTAAGAGATATGGACTATTACTTTGGACAACGCAATATTGTAAACTTTCTGCGAGCGAAAAACGCAGAACAAAACGAAAACATTTTAACAAACGAGTAAATAGAATATGTGCCTATCAAGACCAAAAATGCCTAGTGCATCCTCAATGCAAGCTCCTCCTCCTCCTCCTCCTCCAATAGAGACAGCAGATGAAGTTATCAACAAAGCAGATAAGAAAAGGAGAATGAGAAAAAGAAGAGGTACTGATAGCCTTAAAATTAGAAGATCAACTTCTGTATCAACCCCACAGTCGGGTGCAGGAACCTATATATAATTTATTTAAAAAAAGAGAAAATAAAAAATCATGGACGTAACAAATATTAATTTAAATATTACTGGAGTAACAGGAGCCACGCTAGATAGTAATGGTAATGGTACTCTTAACGCAGCTTCTACTCCACCTTTATCTAACCTTAATGGAGGTGATTACTGTTTCCTTGCAAGCGGTACTTTTGGTTCTGGACGTACACTTACTTTACAACACAAAGTAGGAGATGCGTTTGTAACCATTGGGCCTGACACAGTTCTCACCGCACCAGGAGGATGTGTATTTACATCTTCACAAAGTGAGATACAGCTTGTTGTTTCTGGAGGATCTGGAGATAGTACGGACAATCTTTACGTAGCAATCTCACCTGTTGATTAATATTAGAACACATGGCTTCTACAAGAAAGTTAACTAAAGCCCTTACTCGGCCTCTTACGAGAAAGTTGACAGGCGATGAACTTGAACAACTTTTTCTTGAGAAGTTTAAGCTGATTTTGGGGAGTGAGTTGGTAACGAATGGAAACTTTTCTAATACAGATGGTTCTTCAAATACTATAGCTAACTGGACGGGAACTGGTTCGTCGCTAGAAAATGGTAAATTAAAACTTACTGTTACAGGTGGAGGATACGTCTTTGCTTTCCAACCAATAAGCTACGAAACAGGATCTACTTATCAGGTATCTTTTACAGTCAACGGAACATCAGGGAAAATCATGCGATGCCGAGATGATGGGGGGGATAGTGGAGGTCTTACACTAAACAATGGAACAGTAACATTAGATGGAACTGATCAGCAGATAAAATTTACCTTTGTAGCTACATCGGGTTCAGACGAGATTATATTTGAAAGACAAAGTGGTGGTGATTACTCTTTTACAGTTGATAACGTCTCTTTAAAAAAGGTTTTCAATCAAGCACCCTTTGCAGCCTTTTCTCTTCGTAAGCTTGGAAATATTTCTCCGTATGCTTGTAGGGTGAGACGCTCAAGCGACAACACCGAGGCACAGGTGATGTTTGACTCGAGCGATAGAGTGAGCGAGTCATCTGTTGTTCGGAATACCAGTGCTAATTTACTATCCTTCAGCGAGCAACTAAATAACTCAGCTTGGTCAAACAATCAAGGTGGTACGGCTACTCTTTCAAACGTAACTGATCCATTTGGAGGAAATAATTCTTATGAAGTTTCTGGAGGCTCGCAGCCTTTTGGAGGTATCTACGACACGATCACAGGTTTGTTAACCACTGGAAAAAATTACGTCTACTCAATATATCTTAAAAAAGGAACGAGTACAAAAACAAAAATTAGTTATTACGATAGCACCTTAGTTGATGGTTATGCAACCAGTCTTCGATTGACTATTAATTGGGCCTCGGATGGCGAAGGAACTATAAACACAGGCGAAACAAGCACGGCTGATCTTATCGCTACATCTTTTGAAGAAATAGGCACTGATGGTTGGTATAGAGCGTCGATTGCCTTTACCGCTCTTGACACTAACGATGTTCAAACGCTGACTATAGAGCCTGATCGAACTGGAAACGGAAAGACAGTTCTTGCGTTTGGAGCCATGCTTGAAGAGGCAACAACCTACGAGGCCGTTGGAACAGAAAAGATCACTGATGGTGGCTTTGATGATGCCAATCAATGGGCAAAAAGTTCAAGCATTACAATAGCATCTAGTAAGGCAGCTTTTATTTCTTCCGCTGAGAACGATTTTTTACAACAGAATATTGGAGCCGTTAATGGAAGAAAATATAAAGTTACTGTAACAGTAACAGCTTATACAGCAGGGGGGGCTATTGCAGTTCGTTATCCTATAAATAAAACGGCTAGCGTTCATCATATTAATAGCGTTGGAACCCATACAATCGAAGGTGTGGCTGATCAAAACAATGTTAATATCCAGTTCCAAGCTAAAGGTACTTCGACAACTCTGACTATCGATAATTTGAGTGTCACAGAACATAAGCCAATTCCAAGCGAATACATCAGCACTCCTGTAGTTTCCAATGATGGACTAACATTTGTCGAAAGTACACTTGATGACTTTGTTGGCGGTGAGAACCATTTGCCTAGATCACAAGACTTTGATAATTGGAATCAAGTAGGAGGCAGTCAAACCATAGTAGAAAATCATGTAAATCACTTAGGCGAATCAACTGCCTCTCTAATAACTACATCCGCTACTGGAGCTAGAATTGAAAAAACTATCTCAATAGTTGCAGGGCAAACTTATGTTGCTTCTGTTTGGGTAAAACGATATAACAGTTCTCGTTTTGAGATGTATGTACTTCAAGGTGGGCCAAGCTATGCACCGCAGGGTTACATTAGAGCCAACATTAGCTCTTCCGATGGGAGTCTAAGCACTCACGAAAACCACGGCAACACAAGCGAAATCACGTACACTGATTTTGGAGAAGGATGGTATCGAGCGAGTTTTAAATTTACTGCAACTTCCGATGATACTTCCGCTGTCTTTAGGTTAAGGGCAGACATAGTTGATGGAGACAAAGGGACATATTTCTTCGGAGCGCAGCTCAATAAAGATTCTTTGAAAGATTATCAAAAAACAGAGGCTACAGCAAGAGACGGAAGAGCCTCGATTGTCACTCTTTACAATGCTGTCGGGGGCGAAGATGCTCATCAAGCTACTCAAACCGACCAACCGCTATTGTATCATCGAGGCTTACTCGTGAGAGATGGGGCTAGCCCTGCAATGTTGTTTACTCAAACTCAGAGGAAACATCTTAATCTTCAAAATTTAAGCTTATTGACAACAGGTCACATCTTTGCCGTTCTCAGCGTGACTAACGACCCTCCCGATGGATCAGCAGCACAAGGGTCAAATAGACTTTGGGAGCTAGGAACAGGAGGTAATTCACATCATCCCTTCGCACATGCAAGTACAAGTACTGTAGCTCACTCATTCGGTTCGGACACTCGCAAATCAGGCTTAGATCTGTCATCGCTTAATTTAGAGAACAAACATCTTTTGACGATAAAATCTAAGACGAATGATTGGCACATGAGGATTGATGGAGTTTCAAAACAGACTGCGTCAACAAACACTGTTGCCTTTCCTTCAGCACCTTTCATTGGATCGGACACAAGCGTGTTCGGGGGTAAATATTCAGAAATAATTCTTTTCGATAGCGATCAAGACTCAAAGATTGATGCCATTCAAAGCGACATCGCAGACTTTCATAACATAACATTATTATAAAAATGACCGATCCATTTTACATAGTATACGACAACGAAGACCAAGCACTTTTACGTAGCGAACAGGCAGGCGGTATGCGTGGGCTTAGTTGGTCACTCAACGGCACTGGAAGTCGCTACTGGTTTTCTGTTGAAGTGGAGAGTAAAGAAGAGAACCCTAGAGCAGCTATTGTATTACCAACTACAACGGAGAATGAAATCAATGAAGAGACAGGCGAAGTTGTTAATAGTAGAATTGTTCCTGTTGATATCGACATTTTGACGAGTGACGATCTTATACAAATGCTTCAAAGTCTACCGAGGGACTGGGTATATCCTCCCGAACCAGAAGAGATCGTACAACCTGATTAATTTATATGCATTACGAAAACCAAACAGCCGAGCAGCTATATACAAAGCTTGAAGGCAACAGACATAATTATTTAGACCGAGGAAGACAATCAGCTAAACTTACTTTGCCTTACATTTTAACTGAAGAGGGTTTTGGTGCTGCAAGTAGGTTAAACACTCCATTCCAAGGAATAGGAGCCAGAGGTGTTAACAACCTTGCTTCTAAGTTACTCCTTGCTTTACTTCCTCCTAACTCCCCCTTTTTTAGACTTCAAGTAGACACGCAAAAACTAAAGAACGAAGGAACACCCGATGAAGTTCTTAGTGAAATAGACTCTGCTTTGAGAAGTGTTGAGGACAATGTGATGAATGAACTAGCTAAGACTAGAATACGCATCGCAGTCCACGAAGCTCTTAAACAACTTATCGTCACTGGAAACGCTTTATTATACATGCCAGAAGAAGGAGGCATGAGAGTCTTTCGTATAGACAGGTTTGTTATAGAACGTGACCCAATGGGAAATGTTTTATACATAGCTACAAAAGAAACTCTTAGTTATGCGTCGTTGGATGATGAAATCAAAGAAGTTATCCAACAACCTGCAAATTCATCAAAGGGAGTAAACGACACAGTAAATCTTTATACGGCTATTTGTAAGCATGGGGATAAGTGGCTTGTCAAGCAGGATATAAATGGAACACTGTTGCCTAAAACTGGTGGGATATTACCTCTTGACAAGTCACCTTACATTCCTCTTCGCTTCTCTAGGATAGATGGAGAAAGTTATGGTAGAGGCTACGTAGAAGAATATCTTGGTGATCTACAGTCACTTGAAGCTCTTACAAAAGCTATCGTAGAAGGTAGTGCAGCAGCAGCCAAAGTATTATTTTTGATAAATCCAAATGGAACAACAAGACCTAAGACACTCAGTGAATCTCCAAATGGTGCTATAGTACAAGGAAACGCTGCGGACGTTTCAACACTTCAGCTAAACAAGTTCAATGACTTTAGAGTTGCAGCAGAAACAATTAACCAAATCAAAGACAGACTTGGACAAAGTTTTCTTCTTACTAGTAGCTCTATTCGTAACGCAGAAAGAGTAACAGCAGAAGAAGTTCGCATGATATCTATGGAACTTGAGTCAGCCCTTGGTGGTTTGTATTCGCTTCTTAGTAACGAGCTTCAGTTGCCTTTGGTAAATAGATTGATGTCTGTCATGCAAAAACAAAAGAGCATGCCTAAGTTACCAAAAGATCTTGTTAACCCTGTTATAGTTACTGGCATCGAGGCTCTAGGAAGAGGACATGATTTACAAAAGCTTGATGCGTTCCTTGCAGGAGCAGCACAGATAGTAGGCCCACAAGCAGTGTCTACTTATGTTAACATAGATGAATACTTTAAACGAAGAGCAACAAGCCTTGGTATTAAACTTCCTGGATTAATTAAAACTCAAGAAGAAATAATGCAGGAGCAGCAACAAGCTCAACTGATGCAGATGGCAGAAAAACTTGGGCCATCAGGAATAAAAGCTGCATCCGATCAATCACTTGCTGAACAGCAGCAGGAACAAACACCAGAATAAAAATACTAACCAACATTAATGGGAGATAAAAAACATGGCAGTAGAAAAAGTAGAAATAAACGAACCAGTAGAAGGAGAACAGATGTCTCTGGAGGATCAACTGGCACAACAAGAATCAGAGAAAGCGGAACAGTTAGGACAGGAAGTTCCAACACAACAAGAGCCTTCTGGACTAGAAGAAGAAGCTCCTCAACAGGAACGAGAAAGTGAGGAGCAGGAGTTAATTCTTGGTAAGTTTAAATCACAGGAAGATCTTATAAAGGCTTACTCCGAACTAGAAAAAGCTCAAAGCTCAAGACAGGAGAAACCAAGTAACGAACAAGAAGAAGAATCAGTAAGTGAAGTAAATGTTTCTTCGGCCATCCAAAATGCAAGTGATGCCTTTTACGAAAATGGAGAACTGTCAGAAGACAACTTTAGAGCACTCGAACAAAGTGGTATACCTAGAGAGTTTGTTGAAGCTTACGTGAGAGGACAAGAAGCTACGATGGAAGCAGAAGTTTCTTCGATTACAAATTCTATTGGAGGACAGGAAAACTACGATGCAATGGTACAATGGGCTTCGGCTAGTTTACCAGAAGCAGAAGTAGATAGTTATGATGATATTGTTTCTACAGGCACTACTGAAGCTGCAAAGATGGCAGTTAAGGGCATGTACGCACGATATTTGAGTGAGAATGGGGGATCGTCCATGAATATTGCAAAGGGAAGCACTTCGGGAGCAGCTATTCAACCCTTTAACAGTAATGCACAGGTTGTTGAAGCAATTAATGATAGGCGTTACGAGATAGACCCTGCCTATCGTGCAGAGGTAGAAAAAAGAATTTCAGTATCAACTAATATATAAAATAAAACATGATAACATACATTATTGAAAACAAAGCAGAGCTAATTAGCATTGCAACTGCGGTCGTTACTGCTGCTAGTTTGATTTCAGCGATGACTCCAAACAAGACAGATAATAAAATTACAGGCATAGTCCTTAAACTTATCAACTGGCTTGCTATTAACGTAGGCAAAGCAAAACCAAAGGAATAATTATGATTAAGTTACTTGTAGGTCTTTTGTTTAACTTTCCAAGGATTTGCGAGTACTTCTTCAAGATTGTTGAAGCTTATGAAAAGGAGGCATATAGTCGCAGTCGTAATCGCAACGTCGATCTTATTGACGAGTGGTTGCAAGACGATAGTAAGCCCCCCGAAGAGCAAGATTCCCCATTTTATCTCGAAACTCAAAGTCCATTCGTTCACAAAACCTCAAAAGGAAACCATAGCAGAAATCCTGAGATACGTGAATGATCTTGAACATCAACGATAAATAAAAAAAAAAGATTTCAACACACAACAAAGAACGCAAATAAACCAAATAGAGGTTTGTTTCGAGTGCAGCCCCTTGCGAGGGATAACTAACATCAAAGAACAATCTACATATAGGTCTTTTAGTTTCTTGGGGTGCGTTGTTTATAACAGAAAATAAAACAACAAACACTAAAAAATAAAAGAAAGGTACATATAAATTATGTCAGACGTATTAAGCCCAAATAGATTGGGACAAGCAAATAATACTGGAGATACCGATGCTTTGTTTCTCAAAGTATTCTCCAACGAGATTCTCGCTACATTCGAGAAGACTCAGATAATGAAGCCGTTGCACAGTATCAGAACTATTAGCTCTGGTAAGTCAGCAACTTTTCCAACGATAGGTACTGCCAGTAGTCTATATCATACTCCTGGTGAAGACATTATGTCAAAACAAGGTGCTAATGCAACTACAAGTAAGTACAACACCAAGTTCAATATGAATGAAGTTGTTATTAACATTGATAAAATGTTAGTAAGTTCAACATTCATTCCTAACATCGATGAATTGAAAAATCACTTTGATGTTCGTGGACAGTTTAGTAAAGAGTTAGGAATTGCTCTTGCTCAAAGGTTTGATAGGGCAGTCCTTAAAACTCTTGCAGCAGGTTCGGCTCAAAGTGGTAAATCAGGTCAGCCAGACGGCATCCAAATTACAGGTACAACTACTAACACTGGTTCAGGTCTTGTTTCTGCACTTACTAAGGTAGCCCAGAGACTTGATGAAAATGATGTTCCAGATGATGGAACTCGTTTTGCTATTCTAAAGCCAGAAGAATACTACAAGCTAGTAGGAGAAGATAACATCGCTATTAACAGAGACTTTGGCGGTGTTGGATCAGTAGCTAGTGGTAAAATTCCACAAGTCGCAGGAATCAACATATACAAGTCTAATAACTTGAAAGCTGTTCTTGTTGCAAGTGGTTCACAAAATGCGGATGACGCTAATGCAAATAACCACCCATTTGATAATGACGCTAGTGACGGACTGAGTGGTGGATACAATGCAGCACTTAACACTGTAGACTTCCTTGCAGGACATCCAAGTGGTGTGGGAACTGTGAAGCTCCTAGACCTTGCAACTGAATCTGATTACAGCATTCAGCACCAAGGTACATTGATGGTCGCAAAGTACGCTATGGGTCATGGGGTGCTTAGACCGAGTGCATGTGTTAGGGTTTCTTAATTAACATAAGCAAATAACTCACAGAAAGTTTGGGTGGGGGATTATTAACTTATTCCCCTGCCCTTCTTTCCTTATAATTTTTATTACAACAACAAAAAAAATTTATGGCACTATCAACGCAACTCCAAGCTGTTAATACTATGCTAGGATATATAGGAGAAGCTCCTGTAAATAGTATAAGTAACACAGCAGAACTCCCTGTTTCGGCAGCAAACGCTGTAAG
>VTLG01014080.1_pt1 | contig 24292 bp, 21 predicted proteins | sample 4694571 | NCBI WGS metagenome assembly VTLG01 (sample SAMN12604809, study PRJNA352737) | marine metagenome | biome: ENVO:00000447; feature: ENVO:00000209|ENVO:00000569|ENVO:01000036; material: ENVO:00002151; isolation source: viral sequences binned using virsorter ...
AGGGTAACTCGCGAGAACCGCGCTGTTAATTTTCTCAAAATCCAAGGCATTGCTCCTCCCGCAACAAATTGCATTATTCGCAATTTTAGGTCAAGAGAGAAACCGCTTCTTCTTCCGATTTTACCACGCCCGCTTTGCCGCCAGCCGCATTCACGCGATTGATAAAGTTTTCTTGTTCAGGAGAAACCTTTCCGGTCGGCGTCTTCACCTCCAGTGCGACGAACCGCGCAACTTTTTTGCCCACCATGTCAGGTGTGATTTCTATAGTCTGCCAGCCAATTAAATCAGACGAACCTTTGCACAATCCATAACTGACGCGGCGCGGATAATCCAAAATAACGCGCCCGTCCATGTGCTGTGCAACTTTGCCTTGCCAGCCGTTCCCAACATCTTGACGAAAAAGTCGCGTATCGTTACGCGACCCTGCCGCTAGAAGTATTTTGTTCTGTATGTCCCGTTCCAGCATCCATCTGCACAATCTCCTCCCACGTTGCGCAAGCGTCAACGTCTTTGCAAATTGTAACACCTTCTGCGCTGGTGTGAAGCACTTCCCAACCTTGGCGCTTTAACACATTGGCTTCCCTGAACGGCACATTTTTTATTAATTTGGTCATCCAAACAGGATAACAGAAAGTTGCATAAAGTCGCGCAAAAGTATTGTGCGCCTGCGCATAGAATTTACGCGCTAGCGCACAAATTTTTGGTGCTCATTCTGCATTACGCCGCCCTTCCGGACCCCAAAAAATGGCTTCCAAAAGCCCTTGATGGTCTGTCTTGTTTACTAATCCTTTTTCTTCGTCCACATAAGTTTGATGAGACTGTCTGCGCATTTCGTCAAAAGCCACTACGAACTTCGCCCATTCAATAAGTTCTGCACTTGTTAGTTTGCAAAATGCGCGTTCTGTCATCTCCCGCACTGCACTTAGTGTCAGCGTATATTTCGTTGACTTAGAGCGTTGCTCTGTCTTGTCGTAAATACCGCAATCGACCCCGTGATTTAATGCCGCCCTAATATTTTCACGCGATGCTGCGCCGTCCATAAAACTCTCTACATTACTAAGTGTGATTGGATTTCGGGTTTCTAAACTTACCGTCAAACAAGCGCGCGTTATCATGTGTTTTTGATAACTGCCCTTCCGCCATAATTGTATTTTTTCACCAATCTGAAAGTCTCCCGTGCTAGGGTGGTGGAGCGCTTTATCAACCGCTCGAAGCGTCAACACGATTGCTCTAAACCTATGTCGCCAAAACCACGCCAACGGTATTACGCTAAATCTAATTCCTAAGAATTTACAAATACCCCGCATGCGCTCCATGTAACCTTTAAATAACTCTTCGTGTTCTTCGCGCGGCAACGATTGCATTGTATTACCTCCTCTGTTTGTGTTTCCACCGGACGTATGCCCATCCCGGTTTGTACCCTCTCACTTTAGCAATATGTTGCAATTCCTGCAACGTTTTAGCGCGCCCAACCTCCTGTTTGCGTTGACGTTTTTGCAATTCAATCAATTCACCGGACTTTTCTTCAACAACGCGTGCGTCTACGGAGTAAACATGATTGCACTCCGGACATTCCTTTCTGGGACGATGCACAAAGTAGCAATTCGGGCATTGCCTAACCTGAACACCTCCCCCTCCAAAACGGGTAACTGCTTTTTTATCAGTGAGCTTCCATTGATAGTTATCGTTAGGAAGACCATGCCTTAACGCGTTACCCGCGTGATCTAGTATAATTGCTTCACTCTTACCCTCAGACGGTCGAAGCGCGCGCCCTACTTGCTGTAAATACAGCGGCAAAGATTTTGTGGGACGTAACAAAATCGCAGCTTCAATGCCGGGAAGATCAAACCCCTCGCCTACAAGATCAACGTTTGTCATCACTGTAGCGCGTCCTTCTGAAAACGCGCGTAGACGCAAATCACGCTCATTTAAAGACAAACTGCCGTCTATGTGTACTGTCGGTATTCCGCTGGCTTCAAATGACGCGCGCGTTATTTCGCTGTGACGTACCGAAACACAAAACACAATTGCGCGCTTACCGTTCGCAAACCGCTTGTAATGCTCAACCGCATTGCCGACTACAGTGTTATCGACCATCAAATTTTCAACAGCGTCCCTTTGAAAATCTCCCATCCGTGTTCGTATACCGGTCAAGTCTGGTGTGGACGGCGCAAATACTCTCGGCGCTACCAAGTAGCCATCGTCAATAAGTTCCTGGGTTGTCGGTCCCTGAACCATTTGCTCGAAATACCGGCCCAGCCCCTTACCGTCTAATCGGGCTGGGGTAGCAGACAGTCCAACGTGAAACGCCTCATTAAAATGACTGAACACACGCGCCCAGCCAGCCGCCCCCACATGGTGGCACTCATCCCAAACAACCAGTTTCGGTATTGTAACCCTGTCTAAACGCCGTTTGAGCGTGTCAATAGATGCAATTTGAATGAGCGCGTCGTTTTCTGGAAACCCAGCCGCTATAACGCCGTGTTCGACGCCGATCTCGTTAAACGTTGTGCTCGCCTGACGGATCAACTCTCTACGGTGACAAATAAAGAGTGATGGTAATCCGCGCGCAGCCGATCCCCGCAACATAAACGCGCTAACCGCCGTCTTACCACCACCAGTCGGAAGCTGAAACAATACTGAGCGTGCACCACAACGTAGGTGCTCACGCATGGCTACCAGTGCGGCCCCCTGGTAAGGGCGCAACTTCATATAAGGTCAGTTTTTTCCAGCGGGATTTTTAGCTTTTCAGCCGCGATCAAAATGGGTCGGTGATACTTAAACGGAATGTTACCGTTCGTTCCGTTCCGCTCGCGCGAATACGTCCAGCGATAAACCGTGCTGGCGTGTGCCAAATCGAGTAAAACGGCCAACCGACGAGCACCGCCAAACCGTTTAATTACCCGTTGTGCTGGCGAAGAAAAGGGATCGATTTGCATAATGCGTTTTTAGCAATTATTTGCTGTTTATACAACATTTTTTGTGTTGCGGAAAACGCAAAAACCTGTATTTTTCCAATACAATTTTTGGGGGTTACATGGACGAAAAGTGGTTTAAGGAGCGGATGGCGGAAAAAGGTGTTTCGCAACGCAAGTTGGCCGAGATGTGTGGTAAGGACGCGGCGCAAATCAATCGCATCCTATCCGGAAAAACCGCGATCAATAACACCCGTGACAACAAAACCTGTAAGGCATTTGCAGAAGCGCTTGGTGTTCCTCTGTTTGAGGTCTATCGACGTGCCGGTATCATCGATGCAAGTGTTGCCCCGGCTACAAAAGCCAAGGTTTTAGGTTATGTTGAGCCAGACAGCACCGTTGTTGATGACAACGCTGGGCTAGAGATTGAAGCTCCAGTTGAAATGTCCGAGGACACCCGCGCGCTGATTTGCCGGTTTGCCGATAGCACTCTCGACATGCAAGACGGCTGGACGTTTTTTTATGAGCCTTGCGCTGACGTACACGCTGACGCGTTAGGGCGATTGTCTGTTATTGAAAAAGACGGTGGTAAAATCGTAGGCTTTTTAAGACGCGGATATGTGAGCGGGAGCTATAATATTAAGGCGCTCGACAACTCCGTATCAGAAAACCAGCAAATCGTAAGTGCAAGCCCAATTCTCTGGATACATTCTTAAACCAACCGTAACCATCTGTTGACGTACCCGCAATAACTTGCGATATTTGCAACACCATATGAAAAGGGTGTTGCAATGGTGCGGTTTTTCAAAAGTGCGTTTCTCATAGCGGCCATCTTTGTTGTCGCGTGCGTCTTCCTTTACTACGCGATGATTTCGATATGACGCTCGAAAAATTTTTGGCGTCCGCAAAGCCCGGTGACACGATGGTTTACTTTACCGGCAACGCCATAAACTCTTTTGACATAAATAATATGGGCGTTATGCGAATTGCACGGAACGCCGCGCGGTCTGGGTCATGTGCGTTATCACAAAAGCGCATCAGAACAGACCGAAGCGTCAATGTGTATAACTATCAGATTACAAAGCTCTCCACGCCCAAGCCTGCTTTAACGTGGTGGAGCTAATGCCGGAAGTTATAACTCCTAAGTCCAGAGAACACTGGTTAGAGCTTCGCTCAACGGACATCACTAGCACAGACGTAAGCGCTCTCACCGGGCATAACCCATACAAATCAAAATTCCAGTTATACAAAGAAAAAACTACTGGCGAAGATTACTTCACAGAAACCGATTACGTGCGCTGGGGTAAACGGTTAGAGCAAGCTATCGGTTTTGGCGTGGCCGAAGATCAAAACTGGTCTGTCGCACCTATGCCTGAGTACGTCCGCCACGATAGTTGTTATAATGCCGGGTCATCTTTTGATTTTAAAATTCTTGGTAACACCCCAGGCATACTAGAAATTAAAAACGTCGATTATTTTGCGTGGCGGCGAAACTGGACAGAAGAACTTGCACCCGCTCACATTGAAATCCAGTTACAATTTCAACTAGAAGTAAGTGGCTACGCTTACGGATACATTTGCGCTTTTGTAGGCGGCAACACGGTTCACCTATACAGACGCGAACGCGATCAAAAAACCGGACGCGCTTTGATACGTCACGTAAATGATTTCTGGGCGGACGTTCACAAAAATATTGAGCCTGACATAAACTTTGAAGCAGACGCCGAATTTCTCGCACAGCTATATCAAAACGCCAACGGTGATCACGCTGACATGACAGCACATAACCGGCTGGCGGAAGTGTGCGCGCAATACGACGACGCACGCGCTAGAGAAAAAGCAGCGCTGAAAGACAAAGCCGCATTAAAGGGCGAAGTGTTTTCCATTATAGGAAATAGCCCAACAGTTGAAGCGCGCGGGTTCAACATAAACGCAAAGTCTGTCAGCAAGGACGCTTACGACGTACCCGCAAAAACCTTTCGACAACTCAGAATAACGAAACAGGAAAATCACGATGGCTAAAGGACAAGCGTTAACCGCGCAAAGTTTTAAGAACGGAATGATTTCAAAACAAGACACATTTTCAAGCGCATTACCGAAGCACATTCCCTACGCAAAGTTTCAAAACACCGCCATGCTGGCAATAACCCAAAACCCCCGTCTGCTTTCTGCCGACACTAAAAGTTTGTTTGGTTCGTTTGTTGCCTGTGCGGGAGACGGTTTGTTACCTGATGGGCGACAAGCAACAATCACCATGTTCGGTACAACAGCGCAATACATGCCAATGGTTGGTGGCATAATTGAGAAACTACGACGGTCTGGAGAGCTAATAACACTGTCCGCAAATGTTGTTTATGAAAACGATGTTTACGAATACGAACTTGGTGACAATGAGCGCATAATCCACAAGCCGTTGAAGTCAGGAGATAGAGGAAAAGCTATTGCAGTTTATGCGATTGCAAAACTGAAAGGCGGCGGGGTTCAACGGGAAATAATGACCGTCGATGAAGTTGAACAAGTCCGCAATGTTAGCAAGGCCAAAAATAGTGGACCCTGGAAAGATTGGTGGAGTGAGATGGCGAAAAAAACCTGTATCCGCCGTCTCTGTAAAATGCTGCCAAGCTCTCCAGAAATGTCCGCGTTTTGGGATGAGCACGACGAGACGTTTGAATTTGATAATCAGCGCGCACCAACGGAAATGACCCCTCAAGAAATTCCGGCGCTCCAAGAAGTCATCGAAACCGCACCCGATGACGGTGTGATCGACGTTGACACTGAAGAGGAAGAAACGATATGAGCCAAGCGTTTTTGCGGACTGACCAGCTAATGGATCGATGGCGCGGAGCCGTCAAAAAACAGACGCTTGTGAACTGGCGCGTTCAAGGCAAGGGACCAAAATTTACACGTATTGGACGCAGCGTGCTTTACGCTTTGAGCGACGTTGAACTGTACGAGCAATCGCAAACGTTTGCGTCTCGCGCTGAAGAAATAGAAAACGAACGCGACCAAGATGCGACCACGCGATTTACTGTAATCGAATAACCTAATGTAAATACTGCGGTTTTTCCGGTTCAACTACATGGAAATGCCACATGGAATTGCACGTACCGCAACGCCTATTTAGCCAATTTTGTGCTGGTTTCGCATACTTTGAGTAACCTATAATAACCGCCGTTTCGCGCACAAACGCGACCAGTAAGCGACCAAAAAGGCGGGCATCATGGGCAAAAAATCACTACCTCTTAACGAACGCAACGTGCAAAAAATGGCGGCGGGCGAAACCCTTAGAGACGACAAAGTTACTGGCTTCATGCTCCGGGCGCTGGCAACAAAAAAAGTCTTCTATTATTACTATCGCACCAAAGCAGGCCGCGAGCGCAAACCGTCACTTGGTAAATATGGCGAATTGACAATTACTCAAGCGAGAGAAATTGCCAAACAATACGCTGCCGAGGTTGCCAAGGGAAACGACCCGTCACTAAAACACGCAGACAGTCGCCGCGCGCCAACCGTGAACGAGTTATGGAACAAGTATTACAGCCAGCATGTTCTCAAAACCGTTTCAAATACTAATGAGGTAAAACGCTATTGGACAAAATATATTTTGCCCGCGCTCGGACACCGAAAGGTTGCCGATCTTGAATATCAAGATTGTTACGATTTGCATGAGCGTATTACACGCAAGGGATATCCGGTTATGGCTAACCGGGTTAAAGAAAGTTTCTCAAACGCACTCAAAATGTCTGTTGAATTGTGGAAATGGATTGAACAAAACCCGTGCGCTGGTGTGAAGGCTAATAAAGAAGAAGAACGGTTGATAGCGGTCGAGCCATATCACTTACTTGCACTAGCTAAAGCGCTTGATGATTTTCAACATAAGTACCCATTTGTTGTAGCACTTGTACGTGTGATTTTGTTTACCGGAGCGCGCAAATCAGAATGGATGACAGCTAAACGCGAGTGGTTGGTAGTTGATCCAACCGGCGAAAGCGGTGTGCTTAAACTGCCGGGCAAACAAAAGGGAACAAAAGGCCGAAAAGACAAAAAAATTATTGTGCCAAAAGCCGCGCTAGAGGTGCTCAATAGCCTGCCAATAATTAACGACTACTTTTTCCCTGCAATGCAAAGTCGTGGTAATAAACCCGGTCGCCCTGGTCACATGAAAACTGAAAAAAACGCTTGGCGGAGAATACGTGCTAGCCAACCCATACTTATGGACGTCGGCGGTTATGGTCCTCTGCGCATTCACGATTTGAGGCACACGTTTGCCACCTACGGCACGTTTTATGTCGGCGACCACGTAACAGTCGGTAAACTGTTAGGTCATAAAAAAGCTAACACCACTCGACGGTACGTTGGATTACTGACAACACCGGGACAGGACATTGCCAACGCAACCGCTGACACAATCGCCGCTAATATGAAGGGCGAGGCTTCCGTTTTTTAGTAGGCTTTCCTTTTTTCGGCATTATTCAATCTCCTTTGCTGCGCGAATTTTCTTTCGCAGTGTTCCATAGTCCATCACCAGACGAGCGAGTGCGCTACAATCCGAAACAACAACATCCCTCGCGCACGGCTCGCCTAGCTTGTCTAACTCAATGGCCGCAAGCGCCTGCACTTCGTCTGCGTATTCTTCGATTGGTGGCGTTACAATGACCGGTTCGGTCTTCTCGCTTGTGAGATAATCGAAGTACGCCCCCGTAACACTGGCTCCAGCACCGGCAACGCTAGAAATTGCTGTTACGCAACCGTTGAGCAGTAGCAGGCTTGTCATCAGAAGTAACGCTGTCCATGCGCTCACGCGCTTCCAGTATGGCTTTCTCGTTGTCACTCTTGCCGAGACGCCGCGCCACGAAGAAGGTGCCGACAATTGCACCAGCGACCACAATAAGTGTTGCAAATACAACAACGCCCGTGCTCACTTAATTGTCGCCCTTCTCGCGCATAAACATCGAAGCCAGGGCCGCTAAACCCCCTACAATTGTGACGATGGTTGACTGCATTTCGGGAGGTAACGAAATGCCAACTGCCGCTAGCAACCCGCCTAAACCCGCAAACGTTGACGGCTCACGAAGACGGTTCAAAATCATGCTGACAAAAATGTTCATTGCTTTGCTCCTAGTAGTCGAAGGTTGTAGGCTTCATGCCCAAGAAATCCCGGCGGTCCAAATGAACGAACCCCTTTTTTCCACCCCAGCCAACGGACCATCCCAACGACCACGCAATGCTTACTAAATCTCCCCTGTACCCCCCATTTTGAATTTCAATATCAATTGCTATGCACCCATCTTGTCCTTCGTAATGCGGGTCATCACAGACATGCAAACTACGCGGATGCCCACCGACGTTTTCGTTGTGCTCTTTTGATCTGCACGCTGACGTAGGTTCCATCGGTCGCCCAAACCTTGTCCGCAGATTTTGCAATTCCCCTAAAAAGCGCTCGCTCATATTAAACATGCCCGTTCCTTTGCACGCTAATTCGCGTTCGCTAAAATTTGGGTAGCGCGTCCAATCAATCATTTGTTTTTTCCTCTAATGACGGCACTGGCAAATGGCGTCCATTGTGTGCTGACAAATATTCCGCCCTGTGTGCGTCGAGATCGCGCCGCAAACCTTCCAATAAAACAGTCTGTCTTTCGGAACGTCTGTGTTCTGTTTCGCGTTCTTTTGGGTCCATCATGTTTGAAATGACTTTCAATCTTTGATCGACTGAATGTGTAGCGGTATCGTTTTTATCCAAGCGACTGTCTAACTGTGCTAACCGTTTCGTTTGTTCTCGAACATGATCGTCTAAATCCTGCACCTTGGTTTTTGTAACAACGAAACTTGTAATTACAGAGGCAAACAAGGCGCCAACGCTCACAAGCATTTCAAGGGAAAGCTCCATTATTCACCAGGGTCAGGCGGCGGTATGCTTGCCCACCCCGCCGTCAAATCAACTCCTGATTTCCCATCGGATGATGGTCGCAAAGCCCCAACACTATCGGCTGAGTTAATTGCTTCCGCCAACTCAGCTTCTCGTGCATACGCGTCTGCGACGTGTTTGGCGACTGCGGTCTTCACCGCATCCATATCGCTTGCAACAAACTCGGCTGCGCCGACGCAGACCGTGTCAACGTCATCGATCTTTCGGGTTACCGTGGCATTGCATTTCCAATTGACCGTTCCGGTCGCTCGCGCTATCGCAGCCTGACTGTCTCTATCAGTGCTGTAGAATTTGCCATCAAGAATAACACCACCTGTCTCTACCTCATGTCTGGTGCGCGAAATGCGAGCCAAAGCAATTTCTTTCGCTTGTGGCAACCCGACATCTCTTACTGACGTGGTAATTCTCCAACAATCTCCTTCAACAACGCCACTCTCTTGTCCTTTTTGTTGGTATGAGAGCAAGGATGTTTTCGCAAACTCGACGGCGCGCAGTGTACCCACGTCACTTGTGTAAGGCAGCGGCGGTTGTGCGTTTCCGCGCAATCCAAGCATTTCTTGTAGGCGTCGAGACCAACTGCCTTGATATAAAACATTGTTGTCTTTTTCGAGTACAAGCATGTCTTCACTTTCCAATTATAGGTGGCAAGCCTGAGCCAGAAGCTAAGTCGCTCATGGCCAAAAAGAGATACGTATTAGATGTTCCGCCGTTCGTATCGCTGTCGTCTTCGCGGATTTTAAATCCGTCCGCTAACAAATCGATGTCCCGACCGGACGATGCTTGTTGTGCATCTGAATTTGCCAACAGATATGGCGTGATGGGATTAGACGTATCTCTTGCGTTGTCGAATATGATCCAAGGATTTGTCGTTTGAACGCACTTGATGAGCAAGAATGCCGGGGTAAAACCGAGACTGATGTAAGGCCCGTTTGTGATATTGTTAGGAATATAGCTGCCGACCTTGCACAGCCCGCTTATACTGCGAAAACAGAACGCGATCATCGCTCCAGCACGGTTTGTGCCGTTGCCGTTGCCAAGCGTGATTATCGAGGCGCTCGGTGCAACATCACTCCACGCCGCGCTGTCTGCCGTATCACGATCATTCGTGTCCAGTCGCAGCATTCTGTCGTATCCAACAATAGTCGCGCCAACCAACCATCCGTTGTCGTTATCTAACTCTTTGTGGATTACCAACTCGGGCGCTGCTGAAAGCCCGTGCTTGATTGATGCGTTGTCTGTGTTGTTCCCCGTGTAACTGACAATTGAAAAGTGGCCAGCGTCGCTCACACGGCCACTGGAATCGAGCGTACCGATACCGGTTGCGCTGGCGTCGTTTGTGAAGGCAGTTCCAGCTTCCCAGTTCCAGCTAATGAACGAGGTGCCGCCATCGTTCAATTGGTCGAGGGTGCCTACCGTGAAACCGTCGCTTCCAAAGGTGGTCAGACCCTGGCTTTCAGTTGTCTGTTTAGAGGTGTTGTCTGATTCAATTTGTTTCGTCGTACCTCTTACAGCGTCATATAAAGCATGACTTACGCCTGCCGACGTTCCGATATCTTTTATCCAAACCCAATCAGGTTGAAATCCGACGCCTGTTACCGCGTTTGAATCAGCCGCGTTTTCATAGAACTCCAGCTCGCTGATGTGCGTTTCAGCACCGCCGGATTGCGAGATGCTTACCCGCGCATATCTCGCAGCAGCCGTATTACTAAAACCCGACTTCCTTGTAATCACCGCGCCAGCAGCAACGGATATTGAGGACTCGGTAAATATTGTTGTGAAATCTGTTCCGTTATCAGATCGCTCCACTGTGAGCGTCATAGTCTCTGTTCCTGCGCCGCCATCAATCGACGCATTTCCCAACATTTTGACGACAACACCCGTTACAGTTTTGGTAACGCCTGACCCAAAATCTTTGCCAAGGTTACCATTAGTGGCATTTCTCTGCGCACCACCGTTATAGTTTTCTACGTCGCCATCAAATGCTGATGCCAATCCCCCGCCGGATGTCATGTTGCCAATCGGAGTCCCGAGTCCCTGAGCAATTAGCGAACCGCCAGACGCGCCGGTATACGTGAGCGGTTTGAAAAGGTCGCATCCTTGGTGCGTCGGCGCGGTGAGGTTTGCGCTATTGAGCGTGAGAAAATTGCTGTCGTTTGGCGTGTAGTCGAATTCGGCGGTTACATCAATCGCGCTTCCGTTCGAGCCGTCTTGAACCATGAAGACGACGGTGCCCGTAAATGTTTTACTGATCGTGCCTTGCGCCGATCCATTAATCAGAAACTCAACGGTGTTGTTATCCATATCAAGCTCGACCTCAACGGTATTGCCCGCTGAGACCGCTGAACCATAACTTGAAGAAGAACCATCAACATACTTTTGACCGTCCATTCGCAAGCCAACGGAGTCGCTAGTGCCAGTGAACGCATTTACAAAAGCGTTTGATCCTTCAATGTCGTACACGCCAATCACCGGGTAAATCCCGCCGAGTGTGTTTACAGTGAACTTTGCGGCGAACTTTCCAGACCCGGCAGGCATCACAAGCGTGCTTAAAGTGTTGCTATAATTACTGGTCGAACTTGCTAATCGTAAATTTCCCTCAGATAAAGTTGCTGTGTGTGCATGGTTCATCGTTGCGGGATACAGAGGATTCCATTGCGCATAAACCTTACTCGGCGTGTTTGCCGACTGGTTCGCCGATCCCACTGTCGATGTGGACCAGTCGTTTCCCGCACCCGAATTTTTGTTGCTCGCGTCGTTGTCGATGTCAGACGCATTTGTGTACAAGAGCAGATTCGACTGGTCACCACCGGCGTTGGCGATGGCTGTGATTTCCGCATCAGACTTTGGTGTTATCTGGGAGCCATTCGTTCCGAACGCAAACGGCGTCCCCAGAAAATCTGTAATCGAATAGTCCCCCGCTGCGATACTCTTATTGTCGAGGAAGAGTGTCTGACTTAAATAGCACGAAGCATGGTAATCTGGCGTTGAACTCAAGTCTTGTCCAATACGATGCGTCTGCCCTGAGACGTTGACATTTATGTGTTTGCCAGAGCCGGGTCGAGTGCCGGTGTTCACTCCAGTCTTGACGCCGTTCACATACAGACTAATCCTGTCGTCAGCGGTGCTGTTTGCGGAGTCATAATCGACCAGCAAATGCAGCCATCTGCCCAGATCACGGTAGCTCTCTGTCGTGTTGATTGCGCCTTCATTGCCGTCTTCATCTCGATGGAAAATCCCAAACGTGGAATCGTTTGACGTATGGATTAAATAAAAGCCGTTTGATGCAGAGCCTGCCGCAAAAATGTTGCCGCGATTGCCGGTGCTATCCGCTTCACGAAGCGGGCAATACCATGTCGACCAAATCCAACGATCTTGGTTCGATGGAGTTCCCCAGCTTCGCGTTAGGCTGTCGCCGCTGGTTCCGCTGCCCTCCAACCATATTGAGTTCGCGATAAGCGTCGTGTCGAAACCCGACGCGGTACTGTGACCGCCTTGCACAATTGGTATCAGCGACATTATTGCAGTGCCTTTACGGTGAGTGCAGAAAACGACGTGCTGCCATCGTTGTATCTGGTCACATAGAGAAAAAACTCGTCGCCATTCGTCGTCGATAAATCGTCACCGTCTACCTTTGTATAGCCACTCGTTGTCAGCGTACCGGCGCTGCTGTTGTTCTTCATCAACAGCACCATCGCGCAATTTTTTGCTGGGACGCCCAGCGTGTGAGCGCCGCCGTTGACGAAATGTTGAAAGTTCCCAGTGTCCGGGCTCGGAGTGAACGTACCGCTGCTCTTGGTCCCGCTGTCTACAGCCGCAGAACTAAACCCTGCGGTCAATTCATCGGCGGTGTCGGCCTTGAGCGTGTCAGCATCAAACGCTTGAACAGTTGACCCAATATCTGTTGCGCTTATAACACCATAAGAATCGACTGCTTGTTTTGTCCGTAGAGCAGTCATTCCTTTGGTGTTTTCGGTGCCGCCTTCAGCTTCAGCTTGTGAAGCAATCGCTGAAAAAACTCCGTCGCTGCCCGCACTGCCTGTCGCGCCCGTGGCCCCAACGGGTATCCCCAGGCTTAGAGCTAACGCACCTGTGCTCTCCGTGAACGTTGCCGACCCCGTAGGACTACCACCAACGCTCACACCAGACGTCGTAACGCTCACGCTCACAACCCTGCCCGCAACCTCTACCAGCGCGTTCCCTGCCGCGTTGAACCCTAATAACTTGTTCTCGCGATCCGCAGCAGTAGAAACCCCAAGTTCCGTGGCGAGTCCGCTAGTGTCTCCCACAGGCAACCGAACTGACCGCGCAATATCGGTGTTTAGTTGCTGCGTTGCCATCGTCAGCTTATCTAACGCCTTCTCTAAATCGGCGGACGGTAAGGCTTCGTTTTCCTGAAAATCATCTATTTGCGTCAGGTCAACCTCGCGCTCAATCACAAGTTTGTCCGGCGTGCCGCCGCCCGTTGGCGCGGAACTCATGTTGACCGTTGCGCTGGTGAGATCAGACGCCAGAGCAACAGTGTAATGACTGTCTAAGGTTTGCGTTGTTGCGCTACCCGCAGCGTTGACAAGCGTTACCGTCAGGTCCGCCGCAGCTAGGACCGGGTAGTTAAACGCAAACGCCGTCGTACTCCCATTCCCGGTGAACTCAACTCGCGTTACAGTTGATGATAACGTCATGTCATTACCTCAATTCGTTGTCACTTTAGCAACACCACAGACAAAAAAACACTACCTTGGAAGCTGTGGCGCTCTCCTTGGCGTGAAATCGCCGTGCTGCCACCACATGCCTTGTCCGGTTTCTCGTCTCAATCTATTCACTGCACGCCTATGCTGACGCATTGCCTTTGGATCGATTTCTTTTTGAAGTTGCTCAATAACCATCCTTTGCAAAACAAGTTTGCTCCACCACAAATTAGAACCGGGACCGTGATTTTTCCCCCATCTCAACATTTCCCTTCCAAAATTCGTGTCTTTACCCTCTATCATTTCTTCAAGATTGCCCCAGGTCAGGTTTCTTGTTTCATTTATAAATTGTACGACCGGGCCAGCCGCCGTTTCTGTTAGCCCACCACCATATCTGTTGACGTTGCTGAAAAGGAAGTCGCCCCAAATACTCAAGCCGCCACCAGCAAGCGCCGCTTTGCCCCAAAACCGTGCTTCCGTCATGTCCATCGGATCTCGCCCAGCCGCAATCTCACGCATTTGCACGCCCAACGCGCCCATAACTGTCATGCCAACGCCCAATTGCGCGTAATAGCTGGCTTTCCCACCCGCTGTGTTTTTCAGCATTCCACGCATTCCGTGAAACAGCGCGATTGTCACCGGAAAACTTTTAAACATTGCCGCCGACCGCGCCAATTCGCCGGGCAGCGTACCGGGCATCGTGTCGCTAATTAGCGCGGCGCGCGACCTCAACGATGCTGACGGCACCGCAAAGTCAATTTCCGTCATAATCAATTCTTGGAATTTGTCCGCCACATCATTGCGACGAATTTCTCCAAACCGAGCGTCGTCTAACAAGTCATTCGGTCGAAGGAACTTTGAGCCGTTGTTGTCAAACAACTGCACCTGACGCATCACATTCCAGTCGTCTTCCGTTATACCGTGACGCTTCAGCATTTCGACAAACGGCAAATCGTTGAAACGCTTTCCAGCATTGTCCCCAAAGTTACCCATCAATTCCATGCCAGTTGCCCAGCGCGCGGCTTGTGTGTGTGGTGTAAGCAAACTCAAGCGCAGCACTACGTCGCTTATCCGGCGCGTCATTTGCGGTCCAAACATTTCACCGAAAAATCGCTGATGCCCCATTGCGATATTTGTTGCGCTCGACGCAATCAATCCAGACCTAACCGCAAGTCTGCGATCCGCTGAACTGGCAGGGTTCATCATTTTCAAATATTGCGTCAGGCTCAACACACCTTTTGTTCGATTGAAACGATGCATCATCGCTTTCGTAAAAAAGTCCGTTGGAGCCGCCAGCAAATACGCGCCGCCCATCTTCGCGCTAACCAAAATATTGCGCGTTCCGGCAAAGCCGTTCGCCCAGGGGTTCTGTGCCGACGCACCTTTAGAAAAAGTTATAATGTTATAAAGCGAGTCAATTTTCTTTGTGATGTTTTCAGTCACTCCACTTTCTGTGTCTTTAAGCAAAAGTGTGCTTTCCGGCTCAACATTGACCGCATCGCGGGATGCCGCATGCTCCATTACAACCTTCTTGAGCCATTCCACCGTCGAAGCCGGGTTCGGTCCGAATTTCTCCATCATGGCAATGTCGCGGCTCATGCTTTCGGCATGCGCCACAAACTGATCGAAAACATTACCCTCGCCGTAACGCTCGTTTATATACAACCAGTCGTCTGCGGTTTTATAAGTAAAGTAACGATGATTGCTCACCCTTGTTGCCACCGACGCGCCAAAGGTTTTTAAGGGGTCCGCCTTATTCATTCCCTCTGTCTTTATCGTCACCCACGCGTCCTTTAGCGCTTCTTCACGAAGTTCCTTTGGTACTTCACGGAACACCCGCACACCGTTTTCGTTAAGATAACCATGTTCCTCGCCTACCGTTCGCCAATCCACGCGGTCTTCCATGTCCTCCACAAACTTTTCTTGGCCCCACTTCCGAACACCTTTAGATGACAGTTGTTGTGGCGCTCTCCACCCGCCTCCCGATGTTCTTTGCCTAATATCGGCACCGGCTAAATTTGCGCGCTTTCTCGCAAGCTCTGCCATTGCACCAAGCGCTTCCGCCATTTCTTTCGCTGCAACATCGCCTGTATCTATTTCATATAGTTCCTTTAGTATATTTTCCGTACCCGCTTTTGGACGCACTGTTCCCGCATACTTCGGAGCAAACTTATCAAGCACGCTTTCTATTTTTCCGTGTAACAAACCCAATATACGTTCGCGCCGTTTTTCAAAATTGCCATATGGCGCAAAATCAGAATGGTCAAACAGCGCAATCGCTGCTTTGTTCCAGTTTTCTTCACCACTCGCCGTTCGATATTCGCGAAGGTTTTGCGCAATTCTCTTGCGGACCCGCATCGTCGCTAATGCTTGCCGTTTTTTCACCGCGTTATTTTCTTTTGTTCGTTTCTTCAGCGCCTTTGCGGCGGCGAGGTCTGTCATGGCTTCGCTATGCCCCTCTGCCCGATATTCTTCTTTGATATCGTCGAGCAACTGCACAGCTTCGTCATATTGCTTTTGCGTAATGTGATTGTCGGCGGTTGCTGTCGCCAAACATTGCTGAATGCTCATTTAACACACGCCTCCAAAACCGCGTCTAAATTTTCGTCCGCCTCAAACTCGTCTAAAAAATCTTTAACAGTCCGTGGAACAAGGGTGATTTCCCCATCGACCACAGCAAAATCAAAAATCTCGTCTGTTTCTTCAATTCCTTCGTCTGCTAGACGCTGAACGGCATTATCAACGTCCACATCTATCGTCTCTTCTAACTCGTCAATTGTTTGACTTGCCCGATCTGTATGGGGAATACGCGCCTCATGTGAACGCCCGTGGTGCATGAAATCGTCTAAAAGCTCTCTATATGCTTCACTCTGCTCGTATGCGCGCGCTTCTGCTTCCATTTCGTCCTGCCGAATTTCCGGCGGTCGATCATCAGGCATTCCACGCGTGCGGTCTTCATCTAAAATCCGCGCAACTTGCGCTGGCGTCATGTCCGCTGAAATACCCAAAGCCTCGTATTGCTGCGCCATTTGGTCCGCAGCGCGCATTTCGTCATCTACTGCGCGCTGCGCTTCACCCGTGTAAATTGGTCGCCCTTCGTCAGCACGCGCGCTTTTGCCTTGAAACCATACGTCGGCAGCTATGGCGTCATACAAATCACTGTCCGAAATTTCGTTGTAATCGCGAACGTGCGGGAAATACCCAGCGTCGAACACTGCTTCTTTGACGTAATCAATCGTATTTTCCAGTCCCGCTTGTTCTTCCTTGCGAACAAGTCCTGGCAATGATCGATTGGTTACATCGCGTGAAGCCAACTCACCCGCATAGTCAACGATGCCGCCTCGATTTTTTATGAACCGCGACAGGCTAACAACTTTTTGACCAAGCTGCTTTGAAATCTCTCCCGCTTTAAGTCCTTGTGGCGCGCGCCTCATCAATTCGATAACGCCCTCTGCCTCTTCTAACAGATGATCCGCTGTGGTCCGTGGACCGGCTGGCGCTTCTCGGTGCGGCGGAACGGGTTCTAGCGGTGCAACTCCCCACGCTTCCAAGTCTTCACGGGTCTGTTGCAAAGCATCTTTGCTGCGCGCAGTTCCCGCCGCGTCCGCTGAATAAGGATTTGTTGCGGCATTTTCCGCATCAATTTCATTTGCAAGCGCCGCCGCTCTAACTTCTGAGGATTGTCCTTTTAACCTTTTTGGATCAGACAAATTATCGGCTAAATCACGCATGCTCATGCGAACCGCCGCTTGCCCATCGCGATTTCCGATTTTCTTTAAACCGGCACCGACACCTTCAAACAAACCGCGAAACGCGCCGCCACCAACACTAGCTGCCGCGATATGAAACGCCATATCGCCGCCAGTGTGTTTTAACCCTAATAGACGCCTATTTTCGGCAACTCCGAAAAATTGGTTCTGTGCCTCAATACCCGCTTGCACGCCCATTTCCGTACTAATGCGTTTGACCACCGTAGGCCCGAAACCGCCCATGCCTAAAGTCATAAGATTTATCGGGTCACGATATGTAAACGCGCCCGCCATACCGCCAGCGAAAAACCCTATCGATCCCGTCGTACCCGCACGCCTGAAACTTCTCTGCGCTATTTCTGTTTTCTCTTGTGCGTCCGTTTTGACCCGGCTCCACATTTCCTCGTAAGTGCTAATTTGTGGATATTGTTTTTTGAGTTCGGCTAAACGCTTACGTTTGTTTTGATATTGTTTGAAATATTCTTGTGGACTGGTGTACCCGCCTGCCACTAAATGACTTGGTAGCTGATCCGGCGTTTCTCCCTCTGCCTCTTTCGCCGCGCGTTCATATAAGTAAATAGCGTCGTGAAATGAGCCTAATCGCTCGCCCGTCAATTCATAAATCAAGTCGTTGTTTTTTTCGTCTTCGTCTAACATAGAAAATTCTAAGCCAAACTGACTGAACGCCGCTGCTGTTTCGTTAAACGCCGCTGCAAAGTTTTCGCCAAACCCACTTTTTGCACCGACAGTTGGACTAAAATTGTACTGTGATTGGCTAACGCTAGGGCCGTGTGTCAAAAAGCTCATACGACTAATCGGTTAACCGTTCATTTTGCAATTCAGCGAGAGTTCGGTTCGGAGCTTTTATGCCAGTCTCTTGGAAACCATCGACCTCAAGCCCAATGTTGTTGGCAACGTACTGCCCTTCTGTTCCCCCACCCGCTTTTGTGTTGTAAAATTTCTTCCAGGCTTCCGCCCGACCCTGCAACGTTTGCGGAATGCTTGCGTTAAATCTCTTCACGTATAAAGCAGCGGCTAATGCGCCAATAAGGGGTACATCTAAATCATCCGACGTCACCTCTGACCAATCAATGCCCGTCAATTGTTTGATGCGTTTTCGATCTGCTTCTAATGATGGCGCATTTTTTGTTTCTTCAAATCCTGACCCGACGCTATCATTTACTTGCCAAATACCCCTATCGCCTTTCTTGCGAAACGTACCTTTTGCTTTTCCTAAATTGCTCTCTTGACGCGCAATCTCTATTAAAAAGTCGTGCGCTAACGTTCTTTCACTTTCGTCAAATAAAATTTCTGCCGCCGAATGCGCTGCCGCATGGGTCGCATGAGCGCCCCCGCGTCCAACGTTCAGCTCTATTAACTCAACTTTAAAGCCGTCAAGCACTGCAAATTCTCTTTCTCTATCATCCGCCGCCTGAACGCGCGGGCGATCCGCATCATCCTGGTCATCAATATCAACCGGAGCATTAGGACCAGATACCGGAGCGGTCGCATCATCCTGGTCATCAATATCAACCGGAGCATTAGGACCAACTACAGGAGCGCTGGGTCGTTGAAGCGTCACGATATCATGCGCCCTCATCGCCGTTTCATATTCAACCGTTGCATCCACAAAATGCGCCACGCTATCTAACGTTGTCCGTTTCGTCGTGTCTTCTTTTCCTTTATCGTTTTGACGCGCTGCATCCCGCGCCGCTTTCAATTGGTCGATGCTTGTGTATGCTTTTTGCCTAAACCTGTCCGCTATTGCGCGCTGTCTCACTTCAACGTTTGGCGAGTTTATATTGCCGGGGCGCGGTTTTGTGATACCGGAGATATCTATATTCTGCGCATCAATTTTTACTTGGTAATAATCGCCGTTCTCGTCGCTTGCAAAATTACCGTCAGACATTCTAATGCGGTAGACATTGCCACCCATATTCACGAATTGTCCCTCATCGGAAATTTGTTGCGGGCTAATTTCGTCGCCCAAATCGTTCATCGGACCAGACGACATAACAACTATGCCGTCATCGTCCCCATAGGCACCTAAAAGTTCAAAATCCTCTGACGTTAGCCCATCAATAAAACGCTCAAACATTGTTCCCGTTACCCCACTTGGTAACAGCGTCATAGCGCCATTGTGATCGATAATACCTGTATCATCCCTGTCGTCTGGATCACCGCCTACCAATTCATGCACTATCCCTTCATACAGCGCCGCATCGAAGTCAGGTTCTCCTGAGTGCCGCGTCTGATATAAGACGTTTGCCATTGCTCTAATTTGCGATGGTACAGATAATTCCATACCTGAACCCTGAAACGCGTTGCCAACCACGTTGTTGATAGCAGTTTCCGTGTCTTCTTTTGTGGGAGCCGCAAACGATCCTTTCGTTGTCTTTTGCATTAACTGTTTATTGGCATCAAACAATTCACTCGACAGCTTAAAATTCCCAAGCGAGGCCACAGACAACGCATGCCCAAACCACGGTTCAACCTCTCCAAAATCTTTTATTAAAACCTCAAAATCCTTACCCTCAAAATTTTCAACGAAGTGTCGCGACATCTGAACCCATTGTTCAGTGCTTAAATTGAGTACCTGTCCTCTAAGCTGTGCGCGTTCAGCCGGTCTGAAAAATGTGTTTGGGTGCGCCAATCCAATGTCATTAGCCGCCATGCGCCCCTGCGCAATAGACAAGTCCATTTGCATTGGGTCTTTGAGGTCAATTTTTTCGCGGGCAATGTCTTGATCACGCAAAAGCAACCCTATTGGATCGCCGTCCTTTCCGCGTGCTGCCTCTTTTAACTTTATTTCTTGTTTTAGCGTCTCTAGGCGTAACGTGCTCTCCAGGTCGCCTTTAGCCTCCAACTTCTCCCTGCGTTTTTCCAACGCTGTAGGACGCATAAACCTTGTTTGATCGCGTTCATTGAGTGCAATGATAACTTTTTTTGCGTCTACTATTTGCGCTGGCGTTCCATGCTGCGTAATGAATTCGTATTCTTTCAATACTTCTTTTTGCGTGTCTGGAGTTAACTCACCTGGAGTTTTGCCATATGTGGTTAATCGGTTAAGAGACGCCGACGCTTCTTTTGAAAGACTTTTGCCGTCACTGCCGCCTGTCTTGTTTTTTAGGGTTAGCTGTTGCCGCGCCGCCCTGAGTGTTAACCCTTCTAATTCTGTTGTGCCGTCCGTGATAGCGTCCCGTTCGTAAACGTTATCAATCTCTTTTTTAAGCGCACCGATTGACATTTTATGCCAATTCTTTTGCAGCGGCCTTATGGCTTTCAGAGCTTCGACCCGTGCTCGTGCCGCCTTTTGGTCGCGCGGATTTTCAATGTCCCTAACTATCAACTCTAAATGTTCAATTTTTTCGTCAGTGATTACCAACCCATGAGTAACAACTTTCTGTTCCTCTCGCCCTATTTCCGTCGAAACCTTCGACGCTATCCGAGAGTTTTGATATTTATTTGAACGCGCTTGTGAGTCTGCGTTTCGTAGCAACGTTGCTTGATCTTTATCTGCCAGATGCGGAAACTTTCCTTCTCGCATCATCTGTTCCGCTAATTCAGGGTCTTGAGCGATTAAACCCTGCACCGCCATTTTGCTTAAATGCTCTTGCCCCTCTCGTCGCAACTCGCCCGCAACGGTGTCAGTCAACCCCATCAACTCAATCTGGTCATCCAGCAGCGCTAACGACAACTCGTATTCCTCTGGATTGGTCGTCAGCAATTGCCCGTACATATTTTGGACGTCTAAAAATGATTGTTTAGTGTACTTCGCCTTTTTCGTTGCTTCCGTGCTATACGCTGACGCTAACGCTGTTGCGCGCGCTTCACTAACGCGCGAGTCAAATATTTCACGCGCTCTATCGTTTACTAAATTTTGGCGTTGTGTCTGTATAAACGCATCAAATTGTTCTTCAGACGTTTGATATATTCCATCGCCCGCTTCCGTAGAATTTCGAGCGACATCATCAATAATTTTTGCGCTCTGAAGCCTGAACTCCGCTGTTGCTTTTGTCGCGTCTAACCCAGCCGCACGCTCATTTAACTTCATCTGCAAATTTAAAATGTCATCAAGGCCCGAGGCACCTTGTTGCAGAGCCGAACCCATAGGCGACTTCATATCAAACGGCACGCGCCCACCGCGCGTTGTCGGAACTCTCAAACCAATGTCAACGTTTGCGGTGGGAATTTCTAACTTTGCCATCAGCTTAAATATCCCATTTTCTGATACATCCCGACTTTCGCTGCGCCACTAAGCGCTTGTGTTCCAGCGCTAAATATAGCGGCGCGCTTCGCAGCGGTCGCTTGCATTCGGCGCGCTGATGCTTCCGCCATCGACGTATCCGCCGCAATTTGCATTCCGCGCTGTTGAAGTTTCGTCTCATAGTCAACACTGGCAAGCGACAGTTCTTCCTCAAGCGCAAAGTCTTCTAAAACGTCCAGCGCTGACCCGGTACGTTGCCCACCAGATGCACCAATGCCAACGAGTGCCGTTCCTTTTGCGCGTCTACCCTCCCGCGCCATGCGCTTGCGTCTCTGCTCTCCTTGCTGCCCCGCAATCACGCTGTTTTGTTCCTGAATTTTTGCGTCGCGTTCAGCCATTTTGCCCTGAAACTTTAAATTGGCCGATTGCTGCATTCCCTGCATGACTGTGGCAGCAGCAGTCATTGCTATGGACGCTATCATCAACATCGTTTTGGGTTCAGCCATTAGGCAATCCTCACAAATACAGCCGCATCACTGCCATCTGGGTTGTAGGCTTCAGCCCGCGCGACTTCTTCTCTAAACCCAAGCATCCGCGCCCACCGTTGCGCTTCCGGCCAACGACATGACACAACCGCTTCAAGTCTCTTAAACTCGCCTAGCAACAAATACCGTTTGAGCGCCCGCGTAATCGCCAGCAAATCGCGTCCAGCGTTTTCCGATAGCAGCACCCACGCCATTCCCCGGTTCGCCCAAATCTCTATAACACCAGCAATGCAAACCACCTCTTCTCCACGCAAAGCCGTCCAAGCAACCTTGCTTTGTGTCAGCGCTTGCGCTTGACCGGGATAGTTCATAATTGTCTGCATCGGCTGTAACTGGATTTCGCCAAGATGCTTCGGTTCATATGAAACGACTTTAATCATCTTGCGTAACCAGCGACGGCATGATCGCCTGAAGTGTAAGCGGCAGCGGCTGGCGACTTTCTATCCTGATGACACCGTCGCGGTCATAGCCACCGGGCCAGCTTACTTCCTTGTCACCCGTGAACAGCGGCACCGCTTGGTCAAGCAAATCCCCGCCCTCACGAAAAACAAATTCGGTCATGTCCGCTGAAGACGTTCCGTAGAACCCACCAAGCGTTTGAAAAAACCTAAAGACAACGTGGCTTATGCGTTTGGTTTTACCTTGGCTTGTTCCTTCGCGGCTTCCCGCCTCAATCGGCAATGTCTCCAAAGCACTGGTGAACGATAGCCCGGCATGAACAATCGCACTTGCACGATCTAGCGTAATAGCGCCACTGGAAACCGTCTTGTCGTCGTGCGCTCCACCATCTACCAGCACCTTTAAAGTTTGACCCTCCAGGTGGTCTAACCCGGTTACGCTCGTCACTTTTTTACGCGCTTCTCCACCCGAAATATAAGCTGTGTGTGCCGAACCGTTTTCACCACTTAACTGAAACGTGTTTGTCGCTGAACCCGCCACCGTAAACGTTCTAGTGTTAAGCTCTGTCATCCCCGCAATATCGTCAATGCGCACTAAATCGCCGTTCGTAAGTCCATGCCCGTTTGACGTTATCACTACGGGATTGGCTTGTGTTGCACCCGTGATAGTTAGTGGAGCGTTTAGCGTCAGACCGCTATCAACAAAAAACGCTAGTTTCTGCTTGTCGCCGTCTGCCCACGTTTGATTTAGATATTCAACATATCGAACCGTCGATCCATCTACTAAGCGCTGCACGATCAACCACAATTGATCCGCGCCCTCTGTTGGACTTGGAATAACCGCAAGTGCTTCAACCTTGGCTATATTACTGGCAGTATCAGAAACCCCGCCCATAACGTGCGTGTGCCAACCAATCGCCTCTTGCTGTTTGTCATAGCTCACACCAAGTAACGTTCCGTCCTCACGCACCAGCCAAATCGTGCTATCGGGTTCTTGCTGGTAATCGATACCTAGAACACCGTTCCCCGTAATCTCCGGTGACAGAATACTGACGTCTTGCGAGCGGAACCCGTCGTCCTCAAACACATACTCAAAGTCTCTAAGTTTTTTCCCCGCTCGCTGAACGAACAACGTTTGACGTCCACACCGAATAGGTCGCACGTTCGCTGACCCGCGAGTGCTCGACGGCTTGGCCTGAATGTTTGTCGGAGTGATTGCTTCAGATTGACTACTCGCACGGACAACCCACTCCCCGCCCACTGTACCAACCAAAAGACCCTTTTCATCAGCATCCAGCCATTGAATTAGGTTCACCATGTTTGCGGATAGCGTAAAACTCACCGCATGGTCGTCTGCCACCGTGCCGTCCGCATCAGTAGGCGCAAAATTGTAGTAATCTCCTGTGCGTGATCCGTCTAACCGTTGAGGAAAATTTGTCGCCCCGCCAAACCAGAGACGGTCCTCGTAAAAAATAACCGCACTAGGGTATCCTGTCGTTTCCGAAAATACGCCGAGCCGCCAGTCTGTACTTGCGTTGTGATTGGCAAGGTCTGGCCCCTTAATTGTCACCGTAACCTGGGTCGTTGAAGTGAACCCGGTTATCTCAAAATACGAAAAGTTTGAACCGTCTTTAAATCGAATTAACCGGCCAACGTCTGTGCTCTTAAAACCAGCATCGTCATTTATCCCTGTCGTCGCGCTCGCTACCAGTGTAACGCCCGTTCCTGTCGTCGCGCTTGGGTCGAGTGTCGTGTCAGTCGTGTTTGCATTCAGATAAGGCCCATCTTCAAACGTGATCGTTTCAATTGTCCAACTGGTGTGTCCTGTGCGCGATAGTTTTCGAGGCGGATACGTGTTGTGGCATAG
>VTLG01016578.1_pt1 | contig 24289 bp, 25 predicted proteins | sample 4694571 | NCBI WGS metagenome assembly VTLG01 (sample SAMN12604809, study PRJNA352737) | marine metagenome | biome: ENVO:00000447; feature: ENVO:00000209|ENVO:00000569|ENVO:01000036; material: ENVO:00002151; isolation source: viral sequences binned using virsorter ...
CTCACTACCTGCTTGTGTGCAGTGACACATTTTATTACATTTTTTACACCATCGTTCAGTCATTTTTTTTCTCAATATTATAGAAGTACCTATCGGTATCTTCTGTTTTCCATTTACCTGTGTCTTCCACATTCCAATCTGAGGTTTGCACTTTCCAATCGGGAACTTCGTCTTTCACAGTAAACGAAGGTATATCCCAAAGGATACGATTGTTGGGTTGTGCTGCATAATTTCCATCCTCTAAAGCGAGAATGTGGGCGCACTTATGTTCATGCGATATTTCAGAATGATCTGTATCTACTATATTACTCTCTGGATGTGCCCAGTCAACTGTAAAAAGATATGCACCCGGGTGGGTTTTCTTATCTTTTCCAAAAAACTTTCCAGATTGTCCGTCTAGGACATCAAAAGAAGTAACGCTAGGATAGTAACTGAAGCAATTCCATAGCTCCAACTCATCAAGCCTATATCTAGGAACTTCTTTTGCATTAAATCCTCTTTGAATGAATGCAGAGATTGGTAGACGGTAGAAGACCGCACCGTTTTCCATAATTGCGTGAAAAAGTATCGGCCTACCAGTGATGGACGAAAGCCCAAATATAATGCAGTCTTCAACTTCGCCATAATGTTCTTTAAGATCATAGAGATACTCTCTCCTGATCTGTGCATAAGTCACAGGAATATTTGCATTTAGATATGCCATAACTCATACAATCCTTACAGCGCTGCGATTATCAAAATTACAATTACAACACCTGCACCAATCACCATTTTTCTGTGATCTCTCCACATGTGTTCAATTGCTTCTTTTATCATTTCCATAATTATCTCCTTGTTAAATGAAGTCTTCATCAATACTGTCTTCATCTTTAATGTCAATACTACCCCAATTTTTTCCAAATTCATAGTCTACTTTATTGGGAATTTCTAGAGGAACAGCGTTTTCCATAATCTTAATTATTTGTTTACTTTGAGCCTCGTCTTTGACGGAAATGTCTAGTTCATCATGTAACTGGACCATAGGAATAATACCCTCCGAGTGTAAATCTACCATAGCTTTTTTTGTCATGTCTGCTGCACTCCCTTGTATTAATTTATTTAAAGCTTTATAAGTGAAAGCTCTTTTAATTCCACCTAGACCAATTTCTGAACAGGCTACTTCATAAGTTAAAGGTTTGTGCATTCCAAATTGTTTTGGTTCCCACATATCAAATCTACATAGTCTTCCTAATAAAGTTCTAACACGACCACGGTCTTGAGCTCTGTCCATTACACTTTTTATTAATTGTTTAATAAAAGGAACTTTTTGATGATAATTTGCTAATAATTCTTTAGCCTCCTCTTCGTCATTTATACCTAATTGAGCTTGAAGTTTTGCTCGACCCATTCCATAGAATAACCCAAGATTAATTGTCTTAGCCTCTTTTCTATCTATGTCAGCAATGTCGGCTACAATTTGATGAAAATCTGCCCTACCTTCTTTGTATTCTTTTACAATAGAGGCAGCTCCAGTTACTCCTGGGGTTTTTAAAGCAAAGTGCATAACTAATCTAGGCTCTTGTTGAGAGTAATCAAAACAACCCCATGTGTGCCCATCTTCAGGTTCAAAAATAGATCTAATGCCCTTCCCTATATCTGCATAAAGAGATGGAAGTTGTTGTAAATTTGGATGAGAATAACTTAATCTTCCTGTTATGGTTCCTCCTTGATCACTTTTTAATTGATGTATATCAGAGTGTATTCTTCCATTCACAACATAGTTTTTAATAGAATTTAAAAAGGTATTTTTTAATTTATCCATTTGTCTAGCAGTAGCTATGCTCCTAAGAATAGGGTGAGGATGCTCTGATAAATAATTTTTAGTAAAAGAAGGAGCGTTTGTTTTTGCAGTTCTAGCATAGTCCTTTACTCCTAGCTCATCACATACAGCGCCGATACTTTTTGCTGCCCATATTTCAGGATAAAAACCAACTTCTTTTTTTACCCTATTTATACATTCATCATAGGTAGACGCTAATTTTTTTTCTAAGATAGCTACTTGGTCTTCACTAACTTTAACGCCTTTCCATTTCATATCTAAGAGACATGGAAAAACTTTTATTTCTAAGTCTCTCACATTACCTAAATCTTGAAGAAGAATTTCTTTTTTAAGTTCTTGCCATAAAGCTAATGTTATTTCAGCGTCACGTTCTGCATATTCACCTACATACATTGCAGGTAACTTGTACATCTCTGCTTTAGGATCCACACCCCATTCTTTTGCAGTCTGATTTAAAACTGATTCATTTTTACCTATACCAATATACTCATTAGATACTGAACTTAAATCATACCTAAATCTATTTTCATTAACTAGTGTAGCCATTACCATCGTATCAATGATAGTTCCGTGGACCGTGAGCCCTAATCTACGGATCCAACACATATCATATATAGCGTTGTGAAATATTTTTGAAGCAGGAGTCTTTAATACGTCTCCAAACCACTTTAAAACCTGTTTACGGTTCATATTAGGCCCATTTTCATGGGCTATAGGGTAATACCCGCACCAATTAGAAACAGCTATAGCAATGCCTACAACATCCCCAATACCTCTTGTTGACGCCGATCCTTTTGTTTTTAAATCAGGGTCTTTAGTTTCTAAGTCAATTGAAATTTCATCATACTTGGATAGATCTGGAAATTCTTCAGGTTGTACCCATTCTGTCTGCGCTTTAAATAGTGGTTGTTGCATTATTTATTCTTCTTCCATTTGTTGTACCCTTTAATCCATTCGTTGGATTTCCGTTCTTCAGCTTGTCTTTTTGATTCTTGATATGATTCTTCTAATTCTTTCTTTTCTTTTTCAGCTTCTTCTAAAAAGTCTTTCTCTGGATAATCTCGTTCAATAATCATTTCTATAAAGTGAATTGCTTTTTCTAAATCTTGTTTTTTTCCTTTCAATCTGTGTCTCAAGATATATTTTATAACGCATCCTTCTGGGTATAGCAACTCATTTTCAATTACGAATTTACTTGGCTGAATTTTAAAATTCTGATAGTGTGATCCACCGATTTGCTTGTCATATGGCTTCATAGGATACCTCTTAATCCTTCTTGACTTAGTAAAGGAAAAGTATTTTTATAAGTGGAATTAAAAATATACAGCTCTTCTTCTGCCCGAGATACACCAACATAACAAACTCTAACTTCTTCATCTTCTAGTCTTATTATTCCACTATTATAACTCCTTAAACTCCCAGATCCCCAATCACTTGATAAAATAACTTTTTTTCTTTCCATTCCTTTTATTCCATGGATAGTGGATACAATTATATCGGCTTTACTTAAAGTAGGATCATTGTCCCAACACATTTTTAAATAATTATTAAAGTCACTATCATCTCTAAATAAACCATTCGGTTTTTTCCCTGAAGATTTTCGGCTTGTGGAAAAATAAAATACCTCATGCCATAATTTATTAATATCAGCTAATACATAATATTTTTCTTTTAAATCAGAAAAAGAATAGCTGTTAGTTTTATCTTTAAATTCTTCTGGGCATGTATCTAATTTTGTAAGTGCTCCTTTTTTTCCATGCTGAACTAATCCTGGTTTTAAATCTTCGATAAGACGCATTATACGTTGGCCGGAAGTTAAATCTCCTTCGGTCGTAATGGCTTGACCTTTTTTTAATGTGTTCCAATTATCAATAACTGCTCTAGGTCTTTTGGGAAAACTCGATATTAAAGCATTTCTATCCTCTGCTCTTCGAGATTTTTCTTTCCAGATAATACCTCTGTCTTTTAAATATCGGATATATCCATGACAATTGGCCCATGTTCTAGCGCACATTATTAAATTAGAATCTATATCTATTATAGGATCAAATTCCCCTGTATCATGAAGGAAGTCTACTTTTCCTTCATAAGATTTTTTACAAGTGTATTCATTTCCTAATCGATGGGTGATTTGATTACTAATATGTTTAGCCAGTCTATACACTTTCTGAGGTAAACGGTGAGTAGTAGGCAATATTTCTACATGTTCTTTTGGACAAGGCCATTTTTGAAATATTCTTACATCAGAACCTTTCCAACCATATATAGCTTGGTCATCATCTCCGACTAAATACATTTCTTCTGTTGTTCTACCAATTTTTGCAATTACTCTCCACTCTAACCAAGATAGATCCTGTACTTCATCAACCATCACTACTTTGTAATCATCAAATATAATATTAGGGGCTAAAGCTTTTTCCAACATGTCTTCAAAATCAATTACATTATTTTGGGTTTTAAAATTAATTAGTTGTTGGTAACAATATCTTATTTCTGATCTTGTTAGCTTGGAGTATTGAAAATTAGGGTGGCTGTCACTAAAGTCTAATATTTCTTCTATGTCTGATTCTTTGGTTTTGTTTTTCTTATTGTAATACAGAGATCTTGCTAACGCGTCATGTCTTGCGTTTCCAATTAAGCTAAATATTAAACCAAGTTTTTGATCCTCGGCTTCAGACCATCCAACTGCGTCTGCTTCCCCGGTTCTATCAAAAACAGAATCATCTAACATAACCCAATTATCTGGATCGGTTCTTATTTTATCTTTAAATTCTTTTTTTACTTTTTGAGAAAAAACATCATAATAATCAAGACTGTCCTTGCAATATTTGTGAATTGTCTTTATACTTTCTGCTTGCTTTTCAGAAAAGTTTAGTTCTTTTTGTGCTCGCAAACGTAGATTTGTAACTGTGGCATTTGCAAAACCTATCATTAAAACGTCCTTGGGCTGTAAACCTTTATTAAAATATTTCCGTAAAAGATGTAAAATCTTAGTGGTTTTACCACAGCCTGGTCCACCTAATATCTTGAATCTTTGTTTATAAAATCTATCCATTAATACGGAGCGTCACTTTCTTGTCCAAAATCTATATCCTCATGTTCAACTTCTTCTTTCTTAAATTCATTAGAGTCTAAAACATATACCCATTTTTTTATGTCTTTATCAATGTGTAATTTTTCTCTAGTTAAGCCTTGGGTTTTTTTAAGCATGGTGTGTGTATCGTTTTCACTTATTTCCCAGTTGTTAGTCTTTAGAAATTTAAAAAATGTATCGAACATAAACTTAACTTTATCTTCTTCGTGAAAAGGTCTTCCAAATAATATCTGTTTTTTATTTTTGGTTTGGCGTAAATTAAAGCAATAAGTTTCTAAAGAATTTTTTAGTCTTACTTTTGGTTGACTCTCTTCTGGAGCATCAATTGGAGTTGCTTTCTGTTGTAAGGATCTAATTTGTTCGTCCCAATTCTTTGTCTTTTTTGGAGTTTTTCCTGTTTGTTCAGTGGCTGCTTCTCTTGCAAGAGTTTGGTTAACTAATTCTTTTGAATAAAGTCCTACTTCTTCACCATTAAAACCAAGATACCATCTTTTAGGTGTGGATTTAATATAGGATAGAGGACCTAAAACTAATTCTCCAGATGCATCTCCTCCAATTCCAAATTTTCTTTGTATACATAATTCTCTATTACAGTGCGGTTTCAACCAGTCTTTGTCACACCTGTAGGTATAACCTTTTTTATTTCTAGAACTAATTACTCCTTTTACTTCATTATAACCCATCCCTTTTCCAATAGGTTCAAAAAATCGTTCATTATATTTACCTACCTTATCTTCCCAATCGTCTGGATATCTTAGTTTAATGTAACGTGTCATATCTAGAAGAGTTTCATTACGTTTGGATTTCTCTATGCCAAATTTTGCCAATGCTTGCATACAAGGAGGACCATCTTTAAACCAATCCCCTACTTCTCCTTCGTCGATATTAGATTTTAATTTTTTTAATTCTGATGGAGTGGATTTATTTTTTTCGTAACATTCAAAAAATTCGTCTAGTGTTGCTGGGTTCCCGTCTTCCTTAATCATATATCTTTCTGTTTTTGCGGCATTGTGATAAGGGAGATTTATCCAACTACCAGCCGAACCCTTCTCCAGGTTCAGATATTTTTGAACCGGAAATATTTTATCAGGTTTTTCTACTGCAAATATATTTTTAATATTATGAAGTTTTTCTCTCATGAGTAATGCGGGGACAGGGACGGTCATAAATAAATAGAGATGAATCCCTCCACTTTTTGATCTAAAAGGAATTAGTTTCACATTCAAACTATTTAATTTTTTAAATAATTCTTTTACATCTGGTTTATAGTTGTCTAAATCTATAGCGCCCCAGCTACATTTACTTTCTTTATTAATTGGACAAAGACCTAGACTATCCGCATAGATAGATCCTTTATTAGTTTTTACTTGAAATTTTTTTCCTTCTAGATGAGCTTTCCACATCTCTTCAGTGTGAGGATAACTGGAAGTAAAAGATGATCCAGATTTTTTATTACTACCGTTCTCATAATCAGCTAAATGGTATCCAAATCTTTCATCTAATCCTTTAAATACTTCTTTAAATTTTTTTACATTCATAATTTTGTCTTGGGCGCTTCCACTCTCGCTTCCACGCCCAATCCTAGGAACTAACTTTCGTTAGTGATTAATATGGTGAATCGCTTTTTGATTCGTCAGATCCGTGTTTAACTTTTACTTGACCCCTGCTGTTTTTTTCAGCAAAGCTTTTAGCAATCGTGTAAACACCTTTATCTGTAACCGGACCAACTTTAGATACATCCCATCCAAACCATGTTCCTTTGTCATTCGACATCTGAACTGTTTTTAGATTATAAATGTGGCTGTATGTTGGCGGTGTGAATAAGCCATTTTTTCCTTGTAGCTTAAGACCCATCATGATTGAGTTCCATTTACGACTAATCTTTAATTGAGTAGCCTTCATAGATATCAAAGCTGTTGATGGACTTTTACCCATAAGAATCACAAAATGATTCGCAGTATTTTCCAGATAGTTACCATTAGGTAATCTATCTTTCCAAGATTTATCACGAGTAGTTGTACTCACGATATCACTATCTGCACTATGGATTGCTACAGGAGCATTTCCAGATTGACCTCTGTCCTGCCATTCGACATACTGTCTTTCATAATGGACTGGTATAACGTTTATACCTTTGGTTCCATCATAAAGCTCTTTGGTCACGCTGTTTACAATCATTCCAGGTTCTGCACCACTAATAAACTTGGCGTTTTGTTTATTAACCTCTGGAGATAACTGTCCTAAAACTTTCAGAAATGGTAACGCAAGATCTTCTTGCGTCATATTCTGAGAGCCTGCATTTGCATCGGCCTCGAATAAATTCGTAGACAATGCACCTGCTTCTTCTTTTCTTTGTACTTGGTTCATGTTTATTTTTTCCTCTTTATTGTTGTTTTATTTCCAACGAAAACGTTGAAAAGCTCGGTTGGCAGTTCCTTACCCGCCTCAATACGCTCCCGAACTAGCGCTTTAAGAGTCATGGGCTCAACCTTCAACTTTTGTGTCGGTTGAAACCCACGCTCTTGTGCAAGAGCAGCATAATCAGCTGCCTTGTTATCTTCGTTGCGACCAAAAGACACGGATATCTCATTTTTGATTATATCTCCTAGTCCATTGTTACGAAGCCAGTTAAACGCCGCTTCTCTATTTGCTATAGTGATGTTGGCGCTATAATTTGGTTTAACATCTACCGAAGATCCATCCATAAGTTTTAAATGGGACAAACCCATTTCAGACATCATAGTTGGAATAAGTTCTCCCGATATATGTTCTACTTCTTTTTTTGTATTTTTTATATTCTCCTCCTGCAGTTCAAGTCTACTTTGTAATGATTCTAATCTTTCAACTTGATCAGCTAATGATCGAATATTTTCTGTTTTAGTTATGACCTTTGCTTGGTCCTCTTCAAAATTAATACTACTCATCTATTTTTCCTTTCTCGTATAAGTCTATTGTAATGGAATAATATTTTCTTTCTTGTTTATCCCATTTTAATAAGTTGTATTTACCGTTGGTTATATCAGAAACTATAGAACATGCAACGCCAATAATGGCAGGATCCCCTGTTAACAAGAGATAGTCTGATGTTTTATAATTTACTAATTCTTTTCTAAGTTTAAAAATAAGTGGACCTGGAGAAAATATTATCTGTGAAAGTTCTGGTAATAAAAATTTAAACTTTCCATACTCTGCTGCCCCCATAATATTTATTTTGGGTCGACCATCTTTAGTTCCTGGAATTTCTTGAATAACATAAACAATTGGTGGATCGTTCTTTGTCTTAATATCTTCGTATCTCATTATTTTTTCTTTCATGCTTGACAATATAGGTTCGAATTGTTATCTTGTCAACTAGAAAGAAGAAAAATTATGAACTATAAATTTAAAACAAAACCGTATGCGCATCAAATGACTGCGTTAGAAAAGTCATGGAGCAAAGAAACCTATGCCTATTTCATGGAAATGGGTACCGGAAAAACTAAAGTATTAATTGATAATGCTGCTATGCTTTATGATAAAGGCAAGATAGACGGTCTTTTAATTGTTGCACCTAAAGGAGTAATAGGAACTTGGTATAATCAAGAACTTCCAACTCATTTACCAACTCATATAGAGAATGTGACTATATTATGGCAAGCAAATATTACAAAAACACAAAGAGAGAAACTAGAGACTCTTTTTGAAGTAGAAGAATCTTTACATATATTAATTATGAATGTTGAAGCTTTTAGTACTCAAAAAGGAGCAGATTTTGCATCAAAATTTTTATCGTGCCATAATACCTTAATGGTTATCGATGAAAGTACTACTATTAAAAATCCAAAAGCACATAGAACTAAAAATATTGTTAGATTATCTACTGAGGCTAAATATAGAAGAATAATGACGGGGTCTCCTGTTACAAAAAACCCGTTGGATTTATATAGTCAATGTCAATTTTTAAGTTCATGGTTATTGAATTTTGCTTCTTATTATTCTTTTAGAAATAGGTATGCTGAAATGAAGACTTTAAATATGCATGGTAGATCGATTCAAGTGGTAGACAAATTTAAGAATCTTGGGGAGCTTTCTGATACGCTTAAAAGTTTTTCGTACAGAGTATTAAAAGAAGATTGTTTAGATTTACCCGATAAGATTTATATTAAAAGACAAATTATATTATCTCCTGATCAAAAAAAGCTTTATGAGCAAATGAGAAAAGAAGCTTTAGCTGTTTTAAACGGAAAACAAGTTACAACTGTTAATGCCTTAACTCAATTAATGAGACTTCATCAAATTACTTGTGGGCATTTTACTGCAGATGATGGCACTACTCAAAGAATTCCTAACAATAGAATTCGTGAGTTGATGGATATCTTAGAGGAAACTGAAGGTAAAGCTATTATATGGGCTCATTACCAATGGGACATAAAAGATATTATTAAGGAAATTGTTAAGGAATATGGTCCGGGATCCGTGGTTGATTATTATGGGTTAACTCCTCAAAGTGAACGAGACCCTAATAGAGAGAAATTTCAGTCCGACCCTAAGTGCCGGTTTCTTATTGGCACCCCTTCTACGGGCGGCTATGGCCTTACTCTGACGGCTGCAAACACCGTAATTTACTATTCTAACGGATATGACCTAGAGAAGCGATTACAGTCCGAGGACCGTGCGCACCGAATCGGGCAAAAGAAATCTGTTACTTATGTAGATATCAATGCGCAAGATACTGTTGATGAAAAGATTGTGAAATCTCTGCGAAAAAAAATTAATATAGCCTCTGAAGTTCTTGGGGAAGACCTTAGATCATGGATATAGTAGGATATACACGCGAGGCGCGCAGAAATTTCAAACACCTTATTTTATAAGGATTTCTTTCGCACGTTTTTCTTCAGGTGGATTATGTTTTAAATTTATTTTCAACATTCCATCTTCTAACTTAGCCCCATTGCATTCTACATACTCAGCCAATTGTAGCTGGCGTTTGAACGATCGTTTAGCAATGCCTTTATGAACAAAGTCTTCTTTGTCTTCAGAAGAAGTTCCTTCAATAGACAATACACCATCTTGAACCTGGACTTTAATGTCTGACTTTTTATAGCCAGCTAGTGCCATTTCAAGACTGTACTTATCTTCTCCAGCTTTCTTTATATTGTAATGCGGAAAGCCTGCATTGATGGTTGGCAAACGGTGAAACCTATCGAAGAAATCTTCGAAGCCGATTGCATTGTTTAGGAAATTGTTTAAGTTTATTAGATCAGTCATAGTAACCTCCTTGTTAGACAGTTAATAATAAGAGCCTCCTAAAGCACTCTTAGGTTTCATATATATTATTTTTTAAAAATTACAACTACTTTACGTAGCGATCAGTAGATAAACCAAGGATAGGTTTGTATTCTGTCTTACCAGAGTCGGTTTTAATGGCCAGTAGATACTCTTTTCTATTACTATTTATCTCTTTCTTATAGCTTACGTGAACCCACCCAGAGTTGGGTTGCCCGGGCTCAAAATATTCTAATATCAGCTGGTCAAACATAAGGTTTTCCTTGATCCAGTCACTGACTTCGTTGTTGGGGGTGCCAAAGATCTCAAAATCCGCCGCCTCTCCCTTGCAGTGTTGCGATTTGCTTGAACTACCTATCTTATTTGACAGGATTTCGTTGCGATATCCGCTGGAAATGGTAACTGTGTGATTAAAGTGGTCTCTAACGGGCTGTAGGACCCTCTCACAGAGCAATCTTAGGTTCTCCTGCTCATCCTCACTAGGGTTATTGTCAAGGCCCATCCTCGTGGCTGTCTGTGACTTGCAGAGCTCTGCAAGTGAAAAATTTTTAGATAATTTCATTTAAAATTTGATGTGGCTCGCCAAACTAAATATTAAATAGGCCATGCTAGCAATCAATGCTCCTGTGCATGTAAGTAATATTTTCTCAAGTCTTTTTACTCGCTCTTCTATGGAATGAATCTTTTTATGGGTTAATTTTTGCATGATTCGACAAAGCTTCTCATGCGATTCAATCTTTTGTAGAGCGTGTGATCGTGCCATTACGTCCTCCCCGCAATTATTTGTTCAGTAGGAGATAGTAATGCAGTCTCAGTCCGTGTCAAGTTAGTTTGTGGATCTTTTTGGGCCATTTGTGCTTGATTTACCACAGGCATTGGTGTTTGTGGTAATGGAGGTGTCTGAATTTGAGACACATCACCTACGCCACCGCCTCCTCCTCCTTGATTAGGTAACACTTTAGATTTTTTATCTAATAATTCTAGAGTAGGTACTTCAAGTTTATCATAGTAAAATTCTTCATCCAGTCTTTGACCACGTAGTCTTCTAAGAATTTTATCTAGTTCGCTTCTTGGAAAGAAAGATTTTTTATTCATACTTCTTTTTTCTTTTTTATTTTTATTAAACTCTTTATCAAGCTCTTTAATTTCTTTTAGTTTACCTTCAAATCTTTTTTTACTGTAAGGTAGGGGATCAAATTTACCTGATAAAATTTTTTGAATATCGGACCAAGAAACATTTCTCTCTCTTAATTCTTTTCGTAAAGTACTCTGAGTTACACCAAATTTTTTAGCTGTTTGAAAAGCTCTCCAGATTCTTCTCTGTTCTCTCCAAACATTTCTTTGTATGTTGATAAACTCTTTTTCAATTTCATCATTTTCGTTATTAACATTGGTGTCGTACATAGCACTTGCATCAAAAGCTTTACTTCTAATTTTAGTATAGTCACCAATTATAAAGTCTACACTCTTATTTACGTCTACATCGTATGGTTTAATACCAGTTACTAATCCCATTAATACATCCTGCATATCATACACTCTTCCTTTATAGGGAATACCCGTGTATGCAGAATAAATTTGTTTTAAAGTTGTAATAGCGCCCGGTTCTAAATTGTTTAGAATATAGTCCCATGACTTGCTGTTTTTTGTTTCATCATCATCTAACTCACTCCAGATTTTTTTACCCGTTTTAGTATAGCCTCTTTTTATATCTAGAAATGCTTCTAAACCAATGGGGGTAGAGATATATGGATCAAAGAATTCTCTTACGGGTCCTGCTTCATCAAAAACTAAATTTCTCCAAAAATTGCCAAAGTTTTGTTGGTTTAATTCTTTTTTATGAAGAGCGTTGGTTAATGCCTCCCATGGCCTTCTTACCTGATCGTATGGAAGAACCGTAGAGAGATCGACCATTTTAAATTTACCTTTAATTGCTTTAGATACAGCTAACAATTGAGAATTTCTTTGATATCCAGGAGCTATATGTTGTTGGTACTCTTTCATAATGTCTTGAGTTAAACCTGTGAATGCCCCGTATAACTTCATGATAGCAAGACCTTTGGCTCCCTGTGTAACAAACAGTCCCGTCAATCCTCTATAACCCATCTCTCTTAGGATTGGATCTCCTGATAAAATTTCTTTAGTAGATATATTCATTACATTAAACGTGCCTCTTAAAGTTTCTGCAGGGAAGGCTACGAAGTTTCCAAGTGGTAAGTTTCTTACACCTTTAATAGCTGCTGGTACTTTACTATAGGTAGGCATTGTATTTCTAACGTAATAAGCTGACGCTTCTTTGATAGCTTGGTCTAAAGTTTTTTTAGTACCATCATTATTTAACAAATCTAATTCTCGACCCGCTATATTTCTAAACCATAGCTGCATTCTTTTCATATCTTTTTTAGCGTAGTCTTTTAGAAAAGATTTATACCAATTGTATCCATACCATTTCCATACGTGGTCACCTCCTGCATATAGTTTACCCATCAGTTCCACGATCCGTGCATCACCGGCCGCTTTAATTAAACTATCAAACGAGTTAATTCTTTTTCCTTTTTGAGTAGCCGCAAGTAATTGTCTTAGTTCAGTCACCACTATGTTTTCATCGAGTGCACCATATAAAATTCCTTCTTCTAGGTTAGCTAATAATCTTTCTTCAGGGGACCCAGATAATTTTCCAGAGTTATAAATATCATCGACCTGCATTTTAACTGAATTAATTACTGAAGCTCGCCCTCCAATTAATCCTCTCATCATTGCAAAGTCTGCTGCTGTTACAAAGTTTCTTGATCCAGTAGCGGGTGAACCAACGGTCTTACCCCATTGAACTCCTGCTTTAAATTGAAGGAAGGTAGCATAGGCTGGAATTTCTGCTAAGATATCTAGTGGTCCTCGGTTAGTTGTTAATACTTTAGCTGTTTCAGCATCAGTATATAATTTACTGAGCTCAGTTCTTAGGCCGGACATTCCATCGATCCTTCCTATTTGAACTACTTCCGGTGAACCGGTAGCGGCTCGTGCTTCAGCTGCCGTTTTAAATACTCGTCCTTGTTTTAACATAATCCTTGCAAGGGAATCATACATTTGTTTATTAGCAACAGCAGACATCATACTTGATGTGGTAAATATAACATTACTTTTAAAACCTTCTATACCTTTAACTTCTCCTTTACCTAGCAATTTATTAAGAACTGCCGGCAACTCTTCTCCTTCTTTTAAAAAGCCTTCTAGATTAAATCTCTCTCCAACTTTTCTTAGGACTTCAAATGGATTTTTATTATCTACTTTACCCATATTTAAAATTTGTCTCAGCATTACACTGGCATAATCCCTAATAGCTTTTGATTGTCCTACTCCTTTTCCAGCCAGGACGGCTTCCTCTATTAAATTTTTATCTCTTTTAATAAGTTTTTCTACAAACCGAGTAGCATTTATAAATCTAATATCGTCTACAGGCATGGCCCTTCCAGGATTATTTAAAAATGCAAAAGATTTTTTAACATAACTTTTTGTTCCACCGTTTAATGCTTTAGCAAAACTATCATCATCAGGTATATATTTATTATAAACTTTATTTAGCTTAATCATTTCTTCTTTTAAAAGCTTGACGGTATTTTGCATTATCTCAGGAAGATTACTTAATTTTCTTTTACCATCTAATACTTCTTCGATATCATCGGCGATTTTATTCATGAAAGAAGGAGAAGTTTTCTTGGTGTTGTATAAGTCTTCAGAGTGCTTAGCTAAATCATATGATTTTAATTCGATACTTTTTAATAAGTCTTGAATTTTTTTTCCTGAAGCTCTGATCTGTCTGCTTGCAGATCCTTTAATATGTGCTGCTTCTTCCATATTTTTACCCGCTGATCTAATCCAAGAAAGAGCATTATCTATTTTTTTTAAACCTGATTCTACTGGATTAATATTATCAACAGTAAATCTCTGCCATTCTTTATAGGGAGGAAGCTGTTGCGTCCATTGTTTCAGAGTTCTACCTGTACCCATTAAAGCAATCCGGGTTCCAAATTGATTAAAGACCAGATCTGCATTTCCTCTGACGGCTTTAACTATAGCGGGAAGTACTACAGGATCCTTTGCTAAACCTTTAAATATTGGTGATACTAAAGGGTTAATAACTCTGCCTGCTAAATCATAAGTTACACCTACACCAAAACCTAAAGTTCTAACGGCGCCACCAAATATGGGTCCTATTAGTGGAAAGCCAGCCCCTATTATTAATCCTTCTTTTCCATATTTAATTTTGTTTGAAAGTCTAGCGGCTGCTAACTCTCTGCCTGATTTTCCTTTTTCGTTAGTTCTCTTAAAAAAGATAGGGTCTAATTTTCTTTCACCCCCTGATATTAAAAAGTCAGTAGCTCCTAAAGACAAAGCACTCGTTCCCATTCTTTGAGCAAGACTGGCTCCTGATTGAACAAACCTATGTTTATTTGCAAGCTTAGCATTTTGCATAAAAAATGTTCGGCCTTTAAACCACTTAATAGCGTTTGGTATATTTCCTATCATTTTGTCTATTATTTTCATGGGTACCATAAACTGCGTACCTAGCTGAGTAATCTCACCAGCTAATGTTTCTGGCTCACCTGAATATTTTAAAAAGTTTCTAGTTACCTTATCTAATTTTTCTGTAAATCGTGGGTTTAATTTACCCCCTGTTTTTTCATTGAGTTTGCCAGCACCTAGATCAACACCAATAGTTAAAAGCTCTAATAGTGATTTAAACCCTAAGGGTGGACCTATAGCTGCACCCGTGTAAATATCACTTACAATATCAACTTCTTTTTTAGTATCTCTTGGTATTACATTTTTAGGATTGAGTCGTGCCCAAAAACCTCTGTTAGGATCAGCTTTACTTTCAAACTCAAATTTTTCAGCCTCTGTAATTTCATCCAACTTACCGTCAGCAATTTTTTTATTGTATCTTGCTTTTCTTGCCCATGCATGAGCCCCTAGTTGAGGATCCAATAGCAATAGGGACATTGGATTAAAGACTTTTTTCTTTCCTTTATGCTGACGTTCTTTGACGTTGTTTCGACTTACTTGAAATCTAATTTGATCAGTGATGTCTTTATCACTAAACTTTGATGTTTGAGCGTCGTAATATCTATAGGGTTTATCGCCCATTATACCCCCGTTTGTTGAGGCAAGAATAGTTGAACGTTATATTTGGTATTGAATTCGTTTACATCCGCTTGGGTTTGAATTTCTGCAAAGTCAGCGAACGCTTCATAACTTTCCGAAAGTAATAAAACTATATCATTACTGATTTCTGGAGGGAGCCTGTCTCTTAACTGTTCATAAGAAATATTAATTTCATTTGTTAAACCAGGATTGCTTTCCATTGTCTCCGATATATTTATATCTGATATTCCACCAGGAGTTTGAGTTCTCATATTTATATCTTCTGTTATTTCTCCTCCCAAAGCTTTTCCTACTCTTCCACCTGATGCTTTCAACTGATCCCCGTCCTCTAAGAATTTTGAAGCTAGTCTTAGATATTTGTTAATTAATAATTGAAGTCTTTCTGCATAGCCTGCGTCCTCTTGGACCCAGTTAATTCCAGTCTTGTCATTTAGAGTATTTTCCAGTTCATTTTCAGCTGCAGTAAGAGCTTGTGAGTATGCTGCTTCGTTAGTTAAAATTTTGTATTGATCAGAAATGTCTGCACCTTGTACAATTATATTATATTTGTCAGCTCTTTTTTCATTTTCTAATAGTTTCTTTTTCTCTTCATCAAGTTCTGCTTCAATTAGAGGATCCCAGTAAGCATTAATCTGGTCTTCAATAAATTGTTTTTCACCCTGAGCTTCTAGCTCTCCTAAATATCTCTGTTGTTCTAGTTCCCGTTTGAACTGACTTTTATCTTCTTTGAATTTTTCTTGTTCAAAAGCCATTTTCTCATCATACATTTTTTGTTGCCAGTCTCTGTCTTCTTGAGCTACCTGTCTTGCTTGGAATCTTGAAAAAGGATCTTTAGCTGCTGATGCAGCGGTTGCAAAAATACCGCCTTGTGGTGGTCTCGATATAAGATCTAAACCAAAATCAATTAAAAAATTATTCAGGTTTGTATTGGGTCTACGAGGTTGAACCGTCTTCCCCTTTTCATAACCCTGTCTACTTAACCCTGAAGTAATACCTTCTCCGGTACTACCACCTCTTCTAAACATTGGTCTATGTAAAGTTTTCATAATTATTGTCTACTTAAAAGGGTTATATGTTGGAAATGCTCCCGTATTGCCTTTTATATTTCCATAAATTCCTGACAACACACTTCCAGTACCTAACGCAGTTTGCAACGGTGTTGGGTTAGGTGTAACTGTTGATTGATATTGTCCTGGCATTCCAGATGCAATGCTAGCAATACCTTGACCTTGATAACCTAATCTTTCATAAGGTTCGTAAGCTGCTAGTCTTGCTTGTTCTGCCGTAGCTCCTAGTTGAGCCTGTGCTTGCGCTTGTTGAGTCGCGCCCATTGACCCTAATGCTGCTACATCTGCTCCTTGAAATTGTTGAATGCCTTGGCCCATTTGCATTTGATTCAGGTATGCTTGTTGAGCTGCCTTTTGTGCTTGACCAAAACCTTGTTGTAATAATCCTGATTGTAATAAAGCTCTATTCATATCTGATTTGTTTTGATATTCTGATCTCATTACTCCTTCACGTCCTCCACCTAAGTTTCCAGACTGTGCTGCGAGTTGACCTATTCCTGATAAACCTTTTGCTGCTTGAGTATCATACTCAGTCATCGTTGCATCAATAACATCTTGTTGATACGGAGACATGAAAGCTGCTTGACTTCCAGGTCCTGTATAAGCTCCCGCTTGTGTCAGATAAGGTTGATACGCACCAATCCCTTGGCCCGCTAATGTATAAGCATCCTGTTGATATTGATCTTGTGCCGCAACTTGTGGTGCAAATTTGGATGTGTCCATTGGAGCAGCCGTTAAAGCCGTTAACTGTTTTCCATAATCCTTTTGTAGATCTTCCACATATTGTGGTGGAAGCATTTGTGTTTGTTGTACAGCCATTATACTTTTCCTCCTTTAAGAAACGCTCTTCCTAATCCACGTAAAGCAATTCCTCCAGCTTTTAATTTTTTTGCTGGAAAGTTTGGTCTATGAACATCAATGTCCATTTTTGCTTTTGATGGAAATCCTTTTTTTATAATGTCTTTTTTTTCAAGTGTAGCAAGTCCCGAACCTTTTTTATTTTTCTTACTCCATACTCCATGATCTATTAATTTGTCATGTTGTTTCTCTATCCATTTATCCGTTTTATTTACTTTGTTTAATTTTTTTCTAATAGATTTACTTCTTTTAGATCCAAACCAACCTTGTTCTTCTGGGTCTGCTTTATTAGCTTTTAGAGCAGCTTTAAGATTATGTCTTTTAATACCTAAATTTTTATAAGCTCCCTTTATTTTTTGCTCTGTGTTTTTCTTTGCTATTCTATCTAATTCAGTTGCCATTATACTACCTCGCTCAATCTCTCTGATACATCAAACATCTCTCGAGCGCCAGATAAACCTTGCGTCTCTTCAGATATTTGACCACCTTGTTCTAAATGTTTCATTATGTTTTCCATTATTTCTGCGCCTTTGTCAATGTCTCCACCGCCTGCGCCTCTTACAGCATCTGCTGTAAATACAAATTCATTTTTACTTAATCTTGCTGGAACGTCATCAGCTTTTTCTTCTCCACCGATAGGTACAAAGCCTCCATCATTTCTATAATCTTTTTCCATGCCACCAAGGTCCATGAGCCCTCCTTCTTGAGCTCCAATTCTTCCGCCTTGAGCTGCATACATTTGACCTACACTTCCTTGACGATATAGATCAGATTGTTTCATGATATCTGTAATACCCCCCATTTTATCTTGAGTCGTAGCCATTATTGCATCTTCTATTGTATAGTCAGATGGAGTTGATTGACCACCTGCATAGTATCTTGCTCTTCCACCATAAGCTAAACCTAATGCTTGAGCATCTCTTATTAATTGTTCTTGAGCCTCGGTCAATGGAATGCCCGCTTCTTGAGCTTGTCGTGCTGTTGCTAAAGCTCGTTCATTGATTTTTGTTATTGTTTCTTCTACCATAGTTGTGTCTTCAGTAGGTTGTTCTGGATCTGCTGCTCCACCCCAAAATTTCCACCAAGGTGCTTCTGCTTCTCCACCATTCTCGTAACCTAATCTCATGATCCCACCTTCAGCTGCTTTTTTTGTAGACTGTTCTCCCATGTATGGATATTTTTTTTGTAACTCGGTCCATTTCTCACCAGTAGGATCTGCTAAGGCTACTCGAACTTCTTCTCTAATACTATCTATATCCATTCCTGTTCCTCTAGACGCTCTCGCAGCTTCTTGCATATCTTGTGGTGTAGCTGTTGCTGCAGCAAGGCCCATGGATCCTAAAAGGATTGCTTTAGCATTGTTATCTATAAATTTCATAATACCGGATGTGCCTTTCTTAAGACCTTCTTGGATCGCTTTTTTATTTTTCCAATCAAAAGGAAGTTTTTCTTCAACAATCTTTTTTGTTATTTCTTCTGTAGGCATAAATCTTTCTTTTGTTTTAGAAAATATATCGCTTCCCGGTTTATAAGGAGAACTAAAATATTGTCTTATTCCTTCACCTCCTGGATTAATTTTAAGACCAAATCCTTTTTGTAAATTATCTGCACCACCACCTAAATATCTTGCAGCTTGACCACCAGCATAATTCATTAATCCTGATTTTAAACCTTTACTTATACTTCCGTGTCTATCAAATCCTCCAACACCTGACATTAAACCTGCAGCAATTGGATTGAATGGTGCAACAAAAGGAGCTGCAACTTCTGCAACTCTTGCCGCTTCATTCGGTATTAATTTTCTAATTCTTTTTTTTATACTTCCAAAACCATAACGTCTTCTACCACCAAGATCCATGATTCCACCATAAGCTGCGGGGGCTCTCATCATTTCACCTTGAGGTTGTTGACCAGCATCTACACCCATTCTACTTGCTTCATAAACCATTTGATACCATTCTTCAAAAGACATAACAGGTGAACCTATTTCTTTTTGCTCAAATACATAGGCCATATATTCTTGTTGTAATTGAGCCATTCTCTGTTCTTCTGGAGATTTAGGTCCTTCGTTTCCTTCGTATCTAATAGAAGGAGCACTGGTTTCTAATGTATCTGATATTTGTAAATCTGTTATAGCCATAATTATACGTGTATTAAATGTTAAAGAGCAGGTATTTCTCCTGAGTATTTCATACTACTTTGTTTTTGAAAACAAATCAAGAGCTGGCATGATTACTCTAACATCTCTTTGTACGTCCTCCTCTGGAATATTAGCTGCTTTTAAAGCCTCCTCATCCTTATATTTCTCTCCTGTTTTCTTGTTAGAAATAGTCGTTATTATTTCTTTGGGTTCTAGTACTTGCATTATGTTGTTACCTCTTTTTTGATGTTTAGATAGCTGACCCCGAAAGTAAAGGCATCTGCGCTACCTGCTTTAATAGTAAGGGTGGTACCCCCTGCTACTATTAGCGGTTGGGTTAATAATTCTTTGGATTCATTAGCTGTTAATTGAGCTGCGTTGATAACGACAGCACCGTCATTTGTAACTGTTGGCTTAGGGGTTCCTGCAGAAGTAACCAGTATAGATTTAATAACATACGTCTCACTCACTAAAGGATTACCAGTTCCAAAAGGATTATTATCTGCGTTACCCGTGTCAGCAGCTAACTTTGCAAATAAATATTGATTGACTACTGCCATTAATCTAAAAAGAAGCTTCTAGCTTCTATCTCCTGTTTTAATTCTTGTTGAAATGTTGTATTTAATTTCTCTAATACAGCATCTAAGTCTCTTACTAAAGAGTGTGCTACATCAGCTTGATATTCATCGCTTGCTCTGGTTAATGATTGAACTATCTTGGCCATTATGTATATCTAACCGGTGTATCTATTGTCCCTGGATGTTGTCTATATGGATCTGCTAATCTAAATCTTTGCGACCAGTCTTCCAGGTTACCTGTGGATGTATCTATATCTAAACCATCTTCCTCCATTACATTCTGAGCATAAAGATCATCCCAGTTATATTGAGGTGAAATGTATGGGCTGTCTCCTCCTCTATCAGGACCAGTCGTAGGACCCGTTCGAGTTGCAAGTCCATGCATTTCAGCAGGATTACTAACATCATAACCTTTATTAATATTTGCTTGAAGTTGTTGTAGGGGTGTAAGTTTTGTTGTTAGTGCTTTATATATATTATAAGTTGGTGAAAGAGTTGTGTACACATCCCAAATTCCTGAAGCTAAATTACCAAAAAAACCTTTTGTCTTAGGAGTATGTGTAGGGCCATGAGTGTAACTAGTGTCTGCTCCTGGTGTCCATTCTTTAGGTTTTATCTCTGGATGCTGATTTCCTTGGTTTGGTCCACCATGTCTAGCCCCACCAGTAGTACTTGTACCCGGAGACATAGCTCCTCGGCCTGCTCGAGCATCCCTTTCAGCTCCTCTAAAAAATCCTCTCCTTCCATCCGGATGAGTAAGACCACCATATAGATAACCAAGTCTCATGATTCCTCCAAGAGCTGCCTCAACTCTACTTCCATAAGTATCCGTCCAGTCTCTTGCGATCTCTGGTTCGTTAGCCCATAGGTATCTTCTTTGCTTCTCTGATTTAAATGGCATTATCTTCTTCCTCCTGCATGTACATCTAACCTAAATGTTCCCATTTTCCAATTAGAATCTACTGCAGTGTTTGCTATCTTAACTGCAACCGATCTCCCTCTAGCTCTACAAGATTGATACTTAGTGGCTGAAGTAATTGTAAAAGGACCTAACGTAGAACTCGCTGCGGTTTCATTTGGAAAATCTCTAAGATTTAATGTAACAACAGTATTACCTGCTTGAGTTAAAAAGTCTGGTAAAAATCTACTCACTCTCATTATAAATTCTCCATCTCCTCTAAAAGTAATTCCTTGTTTTTGATCCTGTGTAATATCAAAATCTCCTGAAAGAATGTTCGCAGGTATAGCATAAGTAGTTCCATCTTTTATATAATTTACTCCAGTTTCATGTTCATAATAAATAGTAGTTCCTTCGGTATTACCAATTACATCAAATGAGGTATCCACACTTGCATCATACGCTGTTCCATGAGGTAAACCAAAGACAGCTGAATCTTGCCAAGTGCTTCTTACAAATAAAGAACTTGCATTTGTAAACCAAATAGGTCGTTGTGGAGTAGAATCTAGATAACTATAAACTACGCATCGATCAACAACATTAGAAGTAGAAGTAGGATAAAACCACATCACTTCTCCAAACAAGTTATTGATACCACAATAAACCAATTGATTGGATGTAGTATTTAAATCATCATAAACATAGTCTTCAACTAAACAGTCCATTGATTCTAACTTACCAGTAAATTTAAAGAAACCATTATCAGACATCCAGTACGCAGCACCATCTACTTCGACTGCTGCATTCATTCCAATCAATCCACAGTTCGTACCTACTTGTTCATAGGCGAAAGTAAAAGGTTGACCTACAAAACGCATGGTGAATAATGAGGTATCCGTCCATACGTAAATTGCATTTCTACCTAACTTAGCTCCCATGATCCGTGAGCCGGCAGCCAGTCTTTGTGTGCCAGCACTATTGATTGCAGTAGGTGCCCAGTCAGTAATATCCTCTTGATTAGAGAATCTGATAAACATATCATCTTGAGTTGTGGTGTCTCCAATTGTGGTTTCTGTTCCAAATAAAACTAAGTGACGATCAGGAGTCGAGACTAACATATCACGGGACGCGGTTGGTGCGCCACTGATAATAGTAGCTCTTGTCGATGTTGCATTAGTTGCATCTGAATCCCATTCAAAGACCTCTCCATTATGAATTAAAGCAATTAAGTTTCCACCTAAATTGTCCAAGGACCATAGACCAGGATCAGTTACTTTGTCTGTGTTAGCTGCAGGCGATCCCCATCCAGTAAAACTAGAAGCATTAGTAACTGCACTCCCCGAACCCCATGCTTGTCTGGTAGAGTTTAAAACTCCTCTAGTAATACCAGTAAGATTATTTCCTGATACTCCTGTGTATGAAATCATTTCACTTCCCGCTACACTTCCAACGGTTCCAACCGTTATATAATTAGTTCCTGAAGTAGGAAGTCCTGTAGTACTAGTTAAAGTGACCTCGGTTCCTGAGCCTCCAGTACCATAAGTATTATCTGACAATGTTCCATTTAAAGTTGTTGTAACAGCTCCTAAAATATTACCACCAAATAGAGATATACCCCAACCATAAGCTCCAACTTGTTCTGCGGGTCCTACATGATAGTAACGATAGTAAGTTATACCTCCAGAAGTTGTGGCTCCACTTCCTGTTTCATTATTTTCTACTGTAATTTTAAAGTTACTAGAATCAACAACTTCTGTAACCATAAATTTTTTATCACAAAAAGTTGTTGCGTCATAATTAGAATTAGTGATTGCACTAAAAGTTGTGGAATCACCAAATAAACAAATATCACCAGCTACAAATCCATGAGAGGAAGCTGTAATAGTTACAACTTTTTCGCCATTAGTAGTACTAAAGGCACTAGTAATAGCTGTACCTGATGGATTAACTAAAGGGTGAATGTCATAATAAACTCCACCTGTGTATGCATATAAAATTTTGTTTGTGCCAATTGCTGCAAATTTTTGAGAAGATTTATTAACCATATGATGCAACGCTCGCGCTGCACCTGTTAGTTTTGATTCACCTAACTGTGACCATCCACCTATTTTTTCAGGTGTACCATATCTAAACCGGACATTTTCTCCTCCAGTCCACATGGCTTCTGCTCCTGTGGGAGTAAGTTGTTTGTTGAATCCTGGTAAGAAACCTATTTTTTGTAACATATAACTCCATATTATGTATTCCTTATTGGTGGAATACCTAACATTGGCCTTCTGTCGAACCTGTTCTTTTCAGCAAAAGGACCATTTACATGGTTATAATGAAGAAAGACTTGTCCACATACGTCCCCTTCAAAAGGTTCTCTCCAATGCTCTAATTCGCATCCACTGTACACCAACATATCTCCTACTTCAAGTAAGACTTTAGTGCCTGCAGGAGCATTAGGTTTTATTAAATTTTGTTCTTCATTGACAACATTATCAGCTCCAGTACCATCTATGAAGATGGGCCAAGGGTTTCCTCCTAAATTAATAGTCGTTGAAATCTCACAGCTAGGCCTATCTTTATGACGCTTTAATATATCGCCTTTTTTATAAAGCCTTGCATAAGAATAGGTAGGAACTAATTGTAGCCCAGTCTCAGAAGCCATAACAGGTAATACCTTAACCAGGAGCGTTTCCATTACCTGATCTGCATAATGAGAATAGGTATTGGGTATCTGTTTATCGGTCCAGGTACCAAACATACCATTGTCATAAGTTATGTTATTTTTATACATCCATTCAACTGCATCTCTCTTCAATAAGAAGTAGTTAAAGATAAAGTTAGCCAGCTCGTAGCTAATGGCTCCTTTGATGACTTGATATTTATTAAATTTTTCCATGTTTTTGATAATTGAGAGGCATTACTTCATAGATAATACCGTCTTCTTTTTTAATTAATAATCCTTCTTTACTATGAAATACATCTTCGATCTCTTTTTCTGTGTGAAGGACTCTTCCATTTAAATTATTATTGTTAGGATCGTATAATTTTATAACACAGGGAATTTTTTCTATTCCAAGTTCTTTAGCAATCACCATTCTATTGTTGCCGACCGTTACTTTGAGTGTGCCATCTGCCTTTTGATTAATATATACAGGATCTCTTATCCCATACTTGGAAACTGATTCCTTAAGGGCATTATTAAATTTGTTCTCTTGTCCATTAATAAACTCTGGTCTTGTTAAATGAGTAATATGTTTGGCGTCAACTTCTTTATAAATTAAACCTGTCATTGAAAACCCTTTTGGATAAAATTAAAACTTACTGATATTCTTATATCATTTGATTCGTTGGGTTCAACCGCATGCCAGAGCCATGCAGGAAATATAATGATTCTTCCAGGAATAGGATCTATATGACAC
>VTLG01001663.1_pt1 | contig 24286 bp, 39 predicted proteins | sample 4694571 | NCBI WGS metagenome assembly VTLG01 (sample SAMN12604809, study PRJNA352737) | marine metagenome | biome: ENVO:00000447; feature: ENVO:00000209|ENVO:00000569|ENVO:01000036; material: ENVO:00002151; isolation source: viral sequences binned using virsorter ...
CCGGAACAGATAAATGCTGCGCGACTTATGTTAGAGCAGCGGGAAACGGTGGCTGTTAGTCGGGCAGACGTTAAAACAAAATTAGAAAGGCTGAATGAGCTTAATCAACTCAAGCCGATTGACGTATTTCAAGCGCTGGCCGCTGGAGATTTAACGAATGAGGATGCTAGAGGGTTCTATGAAGGTCTGAGATTCCAACGCGATAGACTGTTTACAAGGGCGTTAGATTTGGCGGCGGTTGAGTTCCAGCCTGATTTTCAAACGCCAAGACGCCAACTAACCGCTGAAAAACAATTACAAAACACGCAATACAAAGAGTTTGAGCGGCGTTTAATCGAGGATAGGAAAGGTTGGGAGGCCAAACTTGCAACGGCATTGCGGAAAGGGGCGGATACGCCAGAGGGGTTTTATGACCCGACTGCGCCTGAGTTCCTTAAAGAGAATATTGAGCAAGCAACGGAACGAGGACGAAACGCTATAATTATTCAGAAATATGGAACCTTAGATAGTGCTGTAAGAAGATTACAAGACGCTAAAGTGATTGAAGGAACGCCAAATTTTGAAAGTGAGAAAGGGAGAGCGACGGCAAGAAAAATATTTAAAAGCATTTTGGAAAATGACAAGCGACAGGAGCAACACCGAACAGCGGCGAGTATGGCGTTAGAGGCTATGAAGGACTTGAAGGAATTGAAATGGCCGACACGACGTTAGATCAAATGTTTCTCAACCGTTTTGAGATGCAAAACATATACGAGCCAGATGAAGTTGTATTTGGCGCGGAGGGCTATACACCCGTTCCCCCCGTTGCGGAAGAACCGGAAACACAGGCGGCGGAATCCAATACCCTGGACGATATGCTGGGTGTCTTGAAGTCGCTGATGTTTGAGAAGTTTGGTGGAGAGGACAGCGACCCTCTGCGCGGATTGGCCACAGGGGTAAGCCGAGCGTCAACCAATATGTTTGAGGGCATCCCATTCCCTGAAGGCTTGACCCTGGAAGACGGAACGCCGGTTGATAATTTTGCGATGCTTGGTGAATGGATGAACCAAAGCACGGGTACTGATTTCCAGGTTGAGCCACCCGAGACAACAGCCGGGATGATCGTGGAGGGCGTGACCCAGGCGACGGTTGGCATCTTACCCACCTCCCGGATTCTTAAAGCAATGGGGCTGGGCCATCGTCTGGCGCGGGATATTATTGCCGGTTTTACTGGTGACTTCATCACATCCTCCGATGAGGAGGCCAAGGGCTATGTGCAGCTAATCGATACAATACCGGATGTATATGGCTGGGATGTGGCGGGTGAGATAAGCAATGTTACGAGTGAGTGGATGACGGACCCGGACGGCGAAGTGGACGAGCTAAAGGCTAGGCTTGTGGCTTCGATCCCAGGGGTTGTGCTGTCTCCCGTCCTTGATGGATTCATGGCATTGGCTAGCGTGGCCAAAGGCGCTGGTGCTTCCGCTGGCGGTAAATTCACGGCAGATGTGAAGATGCGCTTTGACAAAGCCTTAGAGGCGAAGGGCGTTAGTTCCTACCGTGAACTGCGTGATAAGGTTGACCGTGGGGAATAATTATGGCGATACCTAAATACGATGAACCAATCCCCGAAGCCGCACCGGAAACGCCTGTATTAGCCCCGGTGATGGAGCAATTGCCGGTTGACCCATCCATGGAAGAAATGGAAGCGGAAGCCTTTGGTCAAGTCATAGAGGCTGGTGATACGGCTGCTGATGGCGAAGTCCAAGTGGCGGGTTTGCTCAAGCCAGGGATGTTCGGGCGAGCCAGAGAGGAGGCGCTTACACAGGATGCGCCACCGCCCAAAACCGATGATCCGGCTTCTCTTTTGACCCATACGCCAGAAGGAACAGTCCTCAGAACTGTAAACGAAAGTGAAGCGGAGAAGTTTCGCACGTTGATGGACGATCCATCGGGCGAGCCTGTCCAAACCGTGCGTCCAAATCTTGGGCATGAAAATTGGGAAGGCTACGGCTTTGGTGAAGTCAGCGATGACTGGATACGCCGCATTCATCAGGTGTTTGATGAAAGATACGCAACGCACACACAAAAGATGACGTTGGAGCAAATTGCCGCTAAAGCACAGGCAATGGGCATGGATACCGCTGTTATTGATATTCTGGAAAGGGCGCCGGGGGAAGCTATCAATTCCGCTGAAATGATGAGGGCTATTTGGGTTCGCGCCAACATTGTTGATACGCTCAATCAGGCCGCGCAAGAGGGGGGCAAGGCTTGGGAAAGGGCGTTGGCTCTTGCGGGTGCTTTTGAGATGAACTATGCCGCCGCGTTGTCGGAAACTGGCAGAACGCAAGCAGTCGTTAGTCATGCCGCTAAAGCGGGTAGGTTGGCGCCAGATGATAAACTCTCCCAATTACCAGATATTTTGGCGCGGTTTACCTCGGATGGAATTGTAAATCTTGAGGATGCCAGAGCCGCGTTTCTTTCCCTCCCCAATGACGGGGTGAAGGGGCGGTTTCTGGATAGGCTTCTTAAATGGGGAACGAAAAACACAGGACGTTTCCTCGATAATTGGGCAGAGGCTTATGTGAATGCGCTTCTATCCTCGCCTGTTACTCACGCGGTGAACCTAGCGTCGAATACAGTATTTGGTGCAATCCAGGTGCCGGAACGCGCCCTCGGTGGCGGCATTGGTTTCGTCAGAACAAACATCTTTCGTGCTGGTGGCCCGGATCGTGTGTATATGGAGGAGTCATGGAGGATGTTGGCAAGCCTGTCACGCGGTCTAACGGCTGGTGGCCGCGCTGCGTGGAGGGCTTTCGCGTATGAGGAAGGTACATTTGGGGCGGCTGGCACCAGTAAAATAGACAACCGTGTTGATAAGGCGATTTCCGCCGAGTATTGGGGGTTAAAACCAACCTCTGCTCTAGGGATGGCCCTGGACGCCTATGGCATCGCTACCCGCTTCTTGGGAAGTCGGATGCTGCTTGTCGGTGACGAGTTCCAAAAGGGCATCTTGTATCACATGGAACTGGAAGCCCTGGCACAGCGGAGAATGTTGGCCTCAATGGACGCGGGTATGGATAAAGATAAGGCCATATTAGAGGGGGCGCGGATATTATCAGAGGGTGATGCGAGGATTGTGGAGAGCGCGGAAGACTTCGCTGTTCGGGGAACATTCCAGAATGATTTGGGAAAAATTACGGGGTGGATGCAGGGCGCGTTTTCACATCCCTTGATGAAAATATTTGTTCCGTTCTTCAAAACACCGATGAACATTATGGCGGAAACGCTCAAGCGTTCACCGTTGGCGGTGGTTCCGGGAACAGGATTTTGGACTGAGTTAGCTGCTGGCGGTGCGCGGTCTGATATGGCGATGTCTAAGTTTATGATGGGGTCCGGGTTATTTGCTGGGACGGCCTATCTGGCCACCGGACAAGCGGTAGACGGGTTTAAGATCACCGGAGCAGGGCCACAGGACAAGGGAGTTCGGGACGCCTGGGAGCGCCTTGGATTGCAACCTTATTCCTTCGCCATCCGTCAAGAGAACGGAAGCTGGAAATCCTATCAGTATGGTCGCCTTGCGCCGATTGCGGGTGTTCTTGCAATGGCAGCGGATTATGCGGAATACGCGCAATACTCAATGGATGATGGCATTGATCTTGATGAGCTTATGTTGGGCGCTGGCATCTCGCTTTGGGAGCAGATGTCCCAAACACCGATGCTGCAAGGGTTGTTTGAAATTCAGGAGTTGATTGGAGGGGAATTTGAAAACAACGAGGAGCGTCTTGAGAGGGCTATAGAGCTTCTCGCAAAACAAGCCGGTAGCGCGGCCTTATCATCGGCGCCTGGGCCAATCGCTTTAGGGGGATTGGGTGTGGCTGGCGGTGGCTCTGCGCTGGCAACAGTCGAGCGTGTGATGAATCCCTTTGCAAGCAACGTCAAGGTATCGACGGAGCAATGGGCTGACAAACATCGGCTAGATCCTCTCTATAAAGGTTGGTACGAAGCGTTGAATAGGCACAAAAGCCGTAATCCTCTTTATTCAAGTGACGTTCCACAAAAGCTCAACTTGTGGGGCGAAACAATGAAACAATGTGAGGATGGATTGTGGTGTTTCATCTCCCCAGTGCGAACCAGGGATACGAAGTTTAATATAGTCGATGCTGAAATGGTGAGCTTGGGCTTTGGCTTGCGTATGCCACGACAAACCCAAAGAGGCGTTAAGTTATCCTCTGAGCAATATAATGAAATGATTATCGGGATAAACGCATTTGGGGAGAAGTCGATGATTGAAGAAATGAGCGAGCATATTCAATCGCGCTATTACCAAGGTTTGAAGATTGGTGAGAAGGTTAAGGAACTGGAAGCTATTTTGGCGTCACGGAAAGAAGATGTTCTTGAGGCTATGTTCGCTAATGATGCCAACGGGCTTGCTTGGAAAAATCAGGTTAATATGTGGCGCGAGGAGGTGGGCAGCGATCTAAGACAAAGGCCAGACTTCTTGAGCCAATGGCGATAATTTTTTTGACCAATGATGTACAATGACAATGGGACTACATAGGAAATAGGACAATGGCGATTACGGTAAATGCAGTCCATCGGCGGGTGCAGTACACATCTACGGGAAGTCTGGGGCCATACTCATTCGCGTTCAAAGTTCTGGCGAGTGCCGATATCAAGGTCTATGTTGGTTCCACACTGAAGACTGTCACCACCCATTATACCACGAGCCTCAATGCCGATGGGACGGGCAGTGTGACCTTCACGAGCGGCAATGCGCCAGCAAGCTCGACCATTGTCACCATCGAAAGTAATCAGGCCATCGAACGCACCTCCGACTATACGACAGGCGGTGACTTCAATGCGACAAGCATCAACGATGACCTCGACAGACTGGCGATCAACGACCAGCAAATCGAAACGCTGTTGTCGCGCAACGTGCAACTTGCTTCGACAGTCAACCGGACGACGAGCGGCACAGGAACGTCTGGCCCTCTGTACTTCCCCTATGCCGATTCTGCGAGCGATAACGCTTCAAAACTGATTGCGTTTGACAGCGCTGGAACTGCTCTGGAAACCACCACGGGTAAGGTTAGCACCGTCAGTGTTTCCAACGTCGCCAACACGTCGGCAGGTGCCGCCGGGACAGCAACCGCTTCGTTCACCGTGGGGACAGGCGCGTTGGCCCTGGGCATCCCGATTGGCCAGCGTGGTATCGCTGGTCTCGACTACACGTTTTCGACTACGACGACTGATGCCGATCCTGGAAGCGGCAACCTACGTCTCAACAATGGAACATTAAGTAGCGTCAGCGCGATCTACATGGATGACGCAGATGCGAACGCGGCAGATGTCTCTGCTTATCTGCTGACATGGGATGACAGCACCAGCACTTCGGCGCGAGGCCATATCAAGATCACTAAGAAAGATGCTCCGGCCAATTACGCTATCTATCTCGTCAACGGCGCAAGCACGGATGCCTCGGGCTATGTGAAACACGCCGTCTCGCATGTAGCTTCCAACGGTAGCATCGGAGACACAAACCCAATCGCTGTTGAGTTCTTCCGCTCGGGAAATATTGGTGCCACCGGCTCAACCGGATCGACTGGTTCAACCGGAAGCCAAGGTATTCAGGGCGTCAAAGGGGATGCTCCAGGCATCCTGATGGCCTGGGAAACAGCGACGGCTGATTCGGACCAAGGAGCCGGAAAGGTCTGGGGGAATAATGGCACCGTGTCCAGCATTTCGGTGCTGTATATGGATGATGTTGAAGCTGGCGGCGCGAGCATCAATTCCTTTGTCGATACCTGGGATGATTCAACAAACAGCAATCCCAAGGGCCATATCTACATCGTGAAGAATAGTGCGCCCGCCAACTTCCATCTGTTCGCCGTGACCTCGACGGTGGTGTCGGCCAGCACCTACAGCAAGGTGCCGGTTAGTTTCGTGCAGACCTCTGGCACCATAAGCGACGGCGATGCCGTTAGTGTGTTGTTCACCAGGGCAGGTGACAAAGGCGCAGACGGCAGTCTCGCTGATCCCATGACCACGCGGGGCGACATCATCCTTCGCAACACCAGCAATGCCACGGCTCGGCTAGCTGTGGGTTCTGCAAACACTGTCCTCACATCCGATGGCACTGATCCGGCGTATGGACAAGTGACGAATGCAATGCTGGCTGGATCAATCGCCGACTCAAAACTGAGCACAATTTCTACTGCCGATAAGGTCGCTGGTGGAGCGATTCAAATTGATTCCGGCACTGATGGCACTGGCATCACCCTGGCTGGCACGGATAAGTTCCTGGTCGATGACGGTGGAACGACGAAATACATCAACGCCTCGCAGATAAGTGCGTTTGCGGGTGGTGCTGATTTCGGCAGCGTGGATGAAAACATCATTCCCGACGGAGATGCGACGAGAGACATCGGCAGCGCCGCCGCAGAGTTCAACAAGGTGTTCATGCGCTACCCGGCTTTATGGGAACGAGTGTTCAGCATTGTGTTTGTCAGGATATTCAACAATGCCGGAACTTTTGAGTTAGCAGTCGCTGAACACTCTTGGGACATCGGTGCAGGATCAACAAATCTTGCTCCTGCTATGGCAGCATCTTACACCGGCAATTACACAGCTCCCTATGTCGATTCCTCGACGGGGTATGGCGGGAAACCTGCGGGAATCCTAGCCTCAAATACCAGCATGATTCGGCTCAATACATACAACATGTCCAATAATTCTAACATTGTCGGTCAAGTTTTTCCTGGGAGAGCAAGGCTGCCAACTGCAATCAGTGAAGATGGAGTTTTTGCAACCTTTGGTGTTCATTCACGCGACATCGATGGCACAACATCGTTCCAGGGAGAATTTCTCACCTACTATGGCGATAATTCTCTGGAAGCAAACGGAACAAATTTTGCACACAGCAACTATGTTGACTGGTTGTGTTTTTTCTACGGGCAAGACTCATAAAGGATTCTTCTAATGGCAACGCGAGCGGAAAAAATTGCAAAGGCCAAGGAAACCCGTCGAACTAGCATTGCCGTGTGGCAGTGTGGCGGCGCTCAAGGCCATCAAAACAATCCACGCTGGAATGGAGACGATGGAAGGTGGGTCCAAGATCGAGAACTTATGTGGATGCACATTGCCGTTTTAGGTGGTGGTTTGGATGAAGCCACCCAAGCGAAGTATCAAAAAATTATTGACGCAGAACAGGCTGAGTTTGAAAGGCTCGACGCCGTTTATGAGAATGTGAAATCGACAGCCCAAGATGACTGAAAATAACGTCATTTCCACAGACCGGGAGAAACTAATGGCCGTGGAAATGTCGCGTCTCTATGAAGAAAATATAACACTAAGAGCGGCCATAATCAGGCTGCAACAGGAGCAAATCTTAGATGATGAAATCAAAATCGGAGGGACCGATTGATGAAAATACTAGCCCTCGTTGCGATGATCCTGATTGCATTTGCCCTCCCGGTGAGTGCCGATGCGCCGAAGCAGCAGCACGAGGAAATGCTATACCCAACTGTCCTTGTTACGACAGGAACAGGACGCGGTAGCGGTTCCGGAACGGTCATCTACTCGGAGATGAACGGCGGTGAATGGGAGAGCTTCGTCCTCACCAATCACCACGTTGTGCAGAATGCCATCAGCATCCAGAAGATTTTCGATCCTAGCGCGCAGGAAACTAAAGAAGTGGAGATGCGGCGCCCGGTCAAAATCGATATCTATGAATACAATAACTTTTCCACCGCCATTGGCACGACAGGGCGCACCGGCAACATCGTCGCTTACGACAAGCTGCGCGATCTTGCTTTGATTCAGATTGATGACAAAGAGAGGCCGGTGAAATATGTCGGCAACCTCTACCCGGAGGATGTTGATGGCCCCTGGATTTTCCAGGAAACATTCGCGGTTGGAAGTGGCCTCGGGGCGCCCCCTTTTCCAACAGTTGGATTACTGTCGGGATATGGCAAGGACAAAGATGGCAGGGCGCTGTATTTGTCGAGTTCGCCTATAATTTTTGGCAATAGCGGCGGCTCCCTGTGGGTCAAAAGTGAGCGTGGATATGAATTGATTGGCGTTCCCTCGATGGTATCGGCCTATGGTTGGGGTAACGTGGTGAGTCATATGGGCTGGTCCCGGCCCATCCCTGAAATCCGCATCTTCCTCCGCGATAACGATTTCGGCTATCTCCTCGGTGATCCCGTCGAAGTGGAGGTGGTGGAATGATTGCCTCGCTGATACCGCTCGCCCTTAACTTAGCTGGAGAATTTGTACCCGATCTCATCGGAGGGCTGGTTGGCAAAGATGCCAAGAAAATCGCTCAGAAGGTTGTCGGCACAGCCGAGGAGCTAACCGGCGAGAAGATCGAGACTGAGGCGGATGTGCAGAAGGTGGTGCAGATCATCAAGTCGGACGCGCAACTTCAGACAGAATTGAAGATGCAGCTATCGAAGGAGCGCCTGGAGACGGCGCGTATCCATTCGGCGGATCGTGTATCTGCCCGGACGATGGCCCAGAAGACCACTCTCCATGCGGTGGCTGTGTGTGCCATCTCAGTAATCGTGACCGTTGGGTTCGGCTTGATGCTCTGGCTGATCCTCGCTGATCCAATCCCAGACGGTAATTCGGAAATTATATACATCCTGCTAGGTACTCTGGCTGCTGGCTTCACGCAATGCTTGAACTTCTGGCTCGGCTCCTCGCGGTCTTCTCAGGACAAGTCGCAGATGATGTCGGATGCTGCGCGGAAGCAATGACGCAACCATGGATACGAGCTTAATCAAGACACTGCTGCCCGTCGCAATCCTGGCTATCACAGGGCTTATCGCCTTGGTCAAAGTCAAAGCAAAATCTGACCAAACTGCCCAGGATATGGTGGGTGTGCTGAAAGATCTAGACCGGCTCGAAAAGGAAGCCCATCACACCACGCGGCTCTTGGCCCAAGTCAGTCAGTTAGAAAAAAATGTCACGCAGCTATGGAAAGCAAACGACGACTTGCTTGTGAAGTTGGAGCGGCATCGTGACCGGCTTGATGAGCGCTTCATTATGTTGCGCGAAAAAGTGAACGGCAAGCATTGAGCACTGGCCGATATGACCCGGATGAGTGGCAGTTAATCTGCCAGGAAGCGATTGATGCAGTGGCGCTGACCGGCTCAAAAGCGGAAGCATCGCGGCGCCTTAATATTCCCTGGGGGACGCTCCTCAACAGAGTACGAAAAGGAGAGGAACTTGGTCTTGCACCTACTGTCAAACCTGAGAGCAAAGAGTACACCCTTCCTCAGTTCGGTGAGGACGATATCTCGGCGCCTGAAATTCTGGACCATCTGGAAAAAAGATTCGAGAAAAAATACCAAGCGCAGAAGGCGCAACATTGGTTCAAAATCAAGGTCAATAACGACCTACCTCGTGGGCTGGCCATTGTAGGTGATCCACATCTAGGACCAAACTGCAACATTAGTTTGCTTAGAAAAGATGTTGAAATTCTGAGCAGCACTCCCGGCATGATGGCCGTGAACATCGGTGACACCGCCGACAACTGGAGTACCGGGAGACTGATCCAGCTTTACAGCGAGGAGGATATCAGCCGTCCGACTGAGCAGAAGCTGGCGCACTGGTATCTCCGCGACAGCGGCATTCCCTGGGTACTATGGCTCCACGGCAACCATGAGATGATGCACTCGGAGTTCGCCACATATTTACGCAGCATCAATGTACGCCAGATGCCGATGCTTGATTGGCGAGCGCGTTTCAAACTCGTTTTTCCATCCACCGAAATCAAAATCGACGCAGCCCATGACCATAAGGGCCATTCGCAATTCAATCCCACACACGGCCAGAAGAAGGCGGCACTCTGGGACGAGGACGCTGACATATATGTCGCTGGCCACCGCCATCTCTGGGCGCTATCCCATGAGGAGTTAGATGATGGCCGGGTTGTGTTTTTCGGCAGGGCAAGAGGCTATAAATGGATCGATAAATACGCGGTGCGTCATCAGTTCTATCAACAAAAATATGGGGCCACGATCTTGTTTGTGATCGACCCGTTGGCGGAGACACCTGTCAGCCGCATTCACTCATTCGTTGACCTTGAAGAAGGCGCAAAATTTTTAGCCTGGAAGCGCGAAAATGCTGAATCCTGAACAATTCCGTAACGAAATCATCCGTCCTGTTTTGACCATGCTCGATGGCCGAGACGGCAAATCATGGACCGGCGCAGCGGCAGAGGAGTTGTTGCTTGGCACGGCGTTGGTCGAAAGCAATTTAACTTGGCTGGTGCAGCACGGCGGTGGTCCCGCGATATCGGTTTTCCAAATGGAACCGGCAACGATCAATGACATACAGGAAAATTTTATTCGCCACCGTCCGATGTTGCGTGAAGCGGTGGAGTTGACGGCTGGTGTGTGGCCGATCATGCCGGAAGCATTAAAGGGCAACCTCTACTTAGCCGCGATGATGTGCCGCATCCACTACCGCCGTGTCCCAGCGCCGTTGCCGGAAGCCGGGGATGTCGGAGGGCAGGCGAAATATTGGAAGAAATATTACAACACGGCAAAAGGGAAAGGGACCGTTGGAAAATACAGAGAAGCGTGGCAACGGAGCGGCCTCGCCCACTGACTTCGATCTAGCGTGGCCGCTCTGTCCTGGGTGTGGTGAACAGATTGTCTTGATTGTCGATCACGGCGAGCAGCACTGTTCTGAGTGCGGCTTGCAAATCATCCTGGCGCCGCTCAGTCGATAAACGTCACGGAATTTTGCTGGTGCTTGGTGTGATGTATATGACCCTTGCGCTCAAGTACGGCGAGCCTGTTCCAGATTGCCGTCTGACTGAGATCGAAATGCTCCGCCATCTCCCTCATGCTTGGTGAGTAGCCACGCTCATCAAATAGGGCGCGGAGTTTGCCCATGAATAGAGCCTGATCTCGGCTTAACCCCTGTTTGTTTTGCATCGGACGGTCACAGGTGGGGCATTTATTCATTTTTTAGCCCCCAGTTTTTTGTTTGCAGCGAGACGCCGGTCCTTCAGGTTCTTCTGCGTCTCCTCCGGCAGCGTTTTGAGCGCCGATTTGTTGGCTGTCTCAAAGTTTTTCAGCGCCGTCATCTTCTCCCGGCTCGTCAACACCTCGTCCTTCATAATCGAAGACATTTGAAGGGTGTACTCCATGATCCACTCCTCCTCCTCTGCATACACGATTGGCTCCTCCTGTTCGCCAAGCTCATTTTCAGGCCAGGAAAGGACAATACCCCCTGTATGGCCTTTGGACGGCTCTGGAGAGGCATCTTCCTTTTCCGGTAGGTCACTACCAGAGGGTGCCGAGATGGCCGCTGTCTCGCCTCCAGGGGCCTTCTGAGGCGTGTCAGCCTCCCAGCCCACAGGTTGGGCGCCGGGGATATCGGCGACCTCTGTTTCATCGAGCAGTCCCAATCCACAAATTGAAAGTGTCACCCTTCTTTTGGCTTTCGTCATAGCCTTGGCGATGGCATTCGCCTTGGCCTCGCCTCTTAATCCAGCAATGGTGACGGCCCCCATGTCCTCGTCGGCGCGGCCATGTTTGTCCTTCGCTTGGACCGTAACAATATAGAGGCCATCAGCATCTTCTTTATCGACGACGCGAATTGAAACGCCGTGAATTTTTCGCAGTTGGTCGGCGCAATCCTTCCTGGCATAGAGAACCGTGCGGCCTTGGAGCTTGAGAAACTCAAAAGGCTTGGTCAGGGGGTTCAAGCCCATGCTGTCACACAGAGCGGTGACATACTTCAGCCGTTCACCCTGGTTCAGCTTGGCGAGATCACCACCTATGATGACCTGTTCGACAGCTTCGATGGCCTGATTCATTTTTTTCTCTCCTTAATCATCAAAGCGCGTGTCACAAATCCCTTCTTGGCCGGTACGGTTTTGGCTGGCTGATCCTTAAATTCTCTGGTGGCAAAATTGATGGTGGTGTCGGGCAAGATCACCTTCTCAGCGCCGCCGATGATCTGTTTGATGAGCAATGATTCGCGCTCTATCAATTCATCACAGGATTTTTTGGTGCGTCTGGCGGTGATGATGTTTTCGCTGCTATCGATGAGGTGTTGGCGCCCTTCGCGGGTGATGTGTTCGGCCTTATCTTCAGTCAAGTCGAGGGGTTCGGGGCGGCGGTTGCCGGGGATCATCCGGCTGGCCTCGCTGGAAGTTTGCGGCGGGTAATTGCTATCATCCTCCATCTTCTGCCAGAACTCGTTGACGCCATCACGGATTGCTTTGATGGTCGGCTCATGCCGGGGAATGATGGCAATGCGCCAGATCAAGTCTGATCTCGCCAATTCCGCGAGGACGGTAAGCTCGCAGTCGAGACAATCCATTTGAGCTTGGCACTGAATGACCCGGAGCATGTTGTCGAGGGGATCAGCGGGATAGCGGGGGATTTTGCATTCCCAGTTATTGCCCTCGGCAATGGTGAAATCCTGATATGTCCAGTCTTCTTCAAAGACACCATCCAAGCTGGCTGTCATGTTGCAGAACTCATTTGTATAGCCGACACTCGGCTCCACGACCCTCGCATTGAACTCCTCGTTGAACCATTCGAGCGCGCCATCTTGAAAATAGTTCCCGGCTTTCATCGGCGGCGTCGGGTCATTCTCGATTGGTGTGCCATCTCTGGCTGCACGGTGCTTGGTTAAGATGTCGTTCCGGGTGGTGCCATAATGGGCAACATATTCGCCGTCGATTTCGACCAGCCACGGCGTCTCAGATGCACCAAGCTCGTGGCCTGTTCTCGAATGCTTCGACATATCACCCTCCTATGAGGAGGTAGCCAAGAAGGCCGATGGCAAAGATGGCCGTCATGCCGAGAACATCGCCTATGAGATGCCACCTCATTGCTCTAGCCTCTCAAGCTGAGTGGCCTCCGCATATGGAATGCTCGTTCCATCATCGCACTCAATCTGATACTTCAGGGGGTCGCTGTAGGTGGTTCCGATCACCCTGCCAATGAGTGGCTTGTATGGGTGCAGCAACTTGACTTGATCACCGCGCTTAATTGCGTCCATTTTTCCCTCCAAGTTTTCGTCACAGGGAAAGTAGATATGAGTAAATATGAGACAGTTGGAGTGGCGTTTCGTAACACTAACTCTTTGAAACTACGTTACTTATGCAAACCCCCTAGGGGTCGCCAACACCACTCTAAAAGTCGCAGACTTCTGCCATCTACCTCCAAATTTCGTCACGCTTATGCGGAACTTACAGTAATTTTCGTCACTTTCAACTTTTCCCTAGCAGAAAACGATCTCTGCTCTGACTCGGCCATGTCAATGTAAGTCTGTGCTTCACGAAGATTCGCCCAGCCAAAAAAGGTACACATTTCAGGGGCAGTCACACCACAATTAGCCATTTTTTGCGCGAGTGCCTTTCGCACTCCGTGTGGTGTGCAGCACGACGGTAGACCAGCTTTACGCACAGCCTTGCCAAACCAGTTTGAAAAACTTTTGCCGGAAGAAAATGGCTGGCCATAGGCTGTGCCTACAAATGTTTGTCGAATGTTGGTCACTTTCGATGCGTCCAGTGCTGCCCGTAACTCAGGTTCCACCTTAAACTTTAGGTATTTGTTTTTCCCTCGTTTTGTTTTCGTGATAGCACACTGCACGACCTCATCGGTGACTTCCGTCTCACTCAGCTTAATCACATCACTGGCGCGCAGCCCGGTAGTCCAGAGACAGAGCATTGCGGTGTGCTGCATCGTTCCGACTTGCCAGTAGTCAAGGAATTGTTCGATTTCACTTTCACTCCAGGCATGATGGCCGTCTGTCTCCTCAACAATTTTCAAATTGGCGCACGGATGGCGCCACCCTTTTGGTGTTAAGTTTTGCTCAGGACGATTAGCCCAACTCAACATGGCCGCAATATCCTTAACGATAGTGTTACCTGCTTCGATTCCGCTCGTTGAGGCGCTCTTAGCTCGCCGCCGTGCCTTATCTCGGATTTCCGCGATGTGATTGCTTTCGAGTTTCGCCCAGCGGTATGATCCATATGCCTTCACGAAGGCACCTAACCGGCGTTCTTTCTGGCGCTGCGTGGAGGGCTTGAGCCGTTGGAAGCCACCCTTATTATGGCTCGCCTTGTACAGCAGCCACAGGTCAGCGACTGTTCCAGTGTGCCTGTGCCGGTGGTTCACTTCCTCGATTTCTTGATCCCATCCCTGTTGGCGATAGGCCTTCAACTCCTCAACAGCGCGATCATACTCAAGAACGAACTCAGGCGACCCAGGTGGTTCGACAAGCCGGATGCTTGGATCACCGGCACGGCGCGGTGTGAGTTGGACATAAATATAAACGACCAATTCACCCTTCCGATTTTTGGTCTGTTTTGTCTTGATGTAGCGAAACTTTGTATCAATTTTCACAACTTGTCCCATTCGTTCACATCGTCACCGCCATCGACGGAGGGTAACTGCTGGAAATGGATGTCCAGTTCGGTCAAATCCCACACCACGCGATTTTCACTAGCTCGTTTCCCGACAGGCATCATGCCACCGGCAATCATGCGATCAAACGTCGCGGCTGAGACGCCGACATAGCTAGCGGCTTGCAGCCGATTTAAGCCGCGTGGCCAATGGGGGAGGGGATGTTTCACTCAGCACCCACCAGATGCAAGCCGCGCCGCCGCTCATCCAGCCCGAAAATTTCAAATCCCCGGTCCAAAATTTCTCGCGGCATTCCCATTTGCGTCTGCCAGCTATGTGTCCAAGCCTCTCGCAAATCCAGGGCATGATTGATGTGAACGCCTCGAACGACATGAATGACGAGGGTTTCGCACCACTGGTCGAAGATGGTATCGACTGACAAACTGTAAAGTTTCTTTCGCTTGTCATTGCAGAGTGTGTCAACGATCAGATCACCGACCTTCACCCCGTCGCGTAGCTCCGCTTCAATCACCCTCGCGCTCGATGCTGTAAGCAGCGGGTGTGAACAGAGGGACTGAGCCGTTTCGTGTGCGTAGTCATTGCCTCGAATGGCGTGGGTCCGGGCATCACTCAAAATCGATCTAATGAGATATCGTGGTCCCAGTGTTGTGTGCGCTCGCCGTGCCCGGAACTCGCTGGCGCGTACCGATTGATGGTCTGCTGCCACAAATTTCAATCGATGCTCGGTGCGAGCATGTGTCTGAGGATTGCGATAGCGGTGACGGACAGTCGCTAGATTCGCCCAGTATTTAGCGGTGCGTTCCTCCTGGCTATCTCCAGATTTGGCCAAAAAACCAGCATGATCGAAGGCTGCCCCCATACAGGCGGCTTGCACCATGTTGAAAATCCGCTGGTGGTCCTCTCCATACTTCTGCATCTCACGCCTCCTTTCCGCACTATCGCAAACAAAAATAGAAAAATGTATGACGAAATATGTCTACGTTTTGATGTCTACATAAAAATGTTCATAATTTTTGGTACTATTTTTTGGCCTTCTTTTTTGGCCGGTGGCGGAGCACGTTTTTCACCGCCTGTGGGTGCCAACGCGACGAAACGGTACTTTCGTGCTGCTTCTTTTCCCCCGCGTATGTTTTGACGCCTCTGGCATTCAATGCTTTGGCAATTCCGCGATACGAGTGAATACCGGCAGCCTCGATCTCGTCGATGATGGGGATGATACGCAGGGCGAACTCCTTGCTGTGTTTCTTCATCGCCCTGCTCCCCTTCGCCGCGTGTTGCGCGATGTCCGGGTTGCCCAGTTTTACGCCCCGCTGCTTTGCTTCAGCCAATGCAGCCTTGGTTCGTTTTCGGGTGTTGGCCACCTCCAAATCCGCAACGCTGGCCAGGATTCGCCAGAGGAATTTTGTGTTGTCGGGATCAGCCAACTCAGGGATGTCACAGGCGACGACAGCCACGCCGTGACGCTCGGAATATTCCAGTATCCATTGCAGAAAAGAGAAATCACGGGTGAGCCGGTCCATCTTGGCGATGATTAGGACGGCGTGATCCTTGGAGCAGTCTTCGAGAGCTTGACGCAGAACGGGGCGCCGTAACGTGGTGCGTCTACCCGATTCAACCTCTTTGCAGGTCTCGATCACCTCCAGGTCCATGTCCTTGGCCTTGGCCGTGGCGACCTTGGTTTGCGCGGCCAGCCCCAGCCCGGACGCACCCTGCTTTTTGGTGCTGACGCGAACGTACAGGCGCGCTTTCGTCGGTTTGGATTTAAGATTTGCTAACATTTTCGGTCCTTCATCGGCTGTATCCCCCCCTGCACCCAAAAAACCCGGATTAAATGGGTGCCTCGCGGCTTGCTATCGTCTCGCCACGAGCCAAACGCAGCGAAAAGCTCACATGCTCATCAGACATTTCATCGACAATTCGAGCCGTTTCTTTTGCCCCTTCCAAGTTCGGAGCGCCGCCAACAGAGGATTTGATTTGATGTAACTTGAGGGCGAGGCGGGAACGCGCCAAGCGATCCTGCACCTCTAACTCGATCCGCAAATCCCGCAGATAAGCATCAACCTCAAGCTCCTCTGCCGTGGGCTTAATCAGTCGTATGGACGCAAGTGTAAGCCGCTCCTCCGTCTCGATATGCTTATCAACTAGCGCCGCCGCTTCCTCGTAAAGTTCATTCCGAAAAGCTGTGCTACCACTCATCTCGCGCCCTCCTGTTTCATTGCTTCCAATTTTTCAATAGCTCCCTTGATACATTTGATTGCGTCAATCAGATTGAAAATAGCGGCGTCATCGTCTTGCCTGAAAGCGCCGCTTTTTAAGTCTTCACGGTGCCGCATGGTTGCCGTTTCCAAATAGTCAGTTACTTGGTCAACCAAGTCCCCGTCTTCTTCTGGTGGGCATAGTGGCTCACCATCGTAGTTATCGGTGAAGGGAATCCTCTGGTTAGGTTGGGTTAAGATTTCTTCCCTGATAGCCTCTCTTTTCAAAACGCCCAAAACGTCCAATACAGTCATCTCGCGCCCTCCCTCCACGCATCCAAGTCAAAGTCCAACGTGCGGTCATCGTCGTACATCACCGCCAAGCTCTGCCTCAATTCATCCACCCGGTCAGGGTGCGTCCGGGCTGCGAGTTCCAGAATTTCGGCGTCCGTCAAGTTGAAGTTTCGGCCATCAACAAGGGTTGCTCGTGTACTCATGTCGCGTCCTCCTTCAGTGCTTGGTACAATTCGATTGCTTGTTCCTTGGCGTAGGTTCTGGCTTTTGCGTAAGCGTTGTAGCCGATGGCTGACCCGAAATGCTTCTCGCGGTAAAGTTCCCACATATTTCCCGCGCTGGCTGGGTGGCTGACCGTCCAGCCCGATGGGTTGCGCTTAAGGAAAATCCGCTTCCGGCACTCTGCATAGGTCCAGGTCATCTCGCGTCCTCCTCCTTTACCCAGTTTTCGATAGCCTGTTCCTGACTGAACTCGATCAAATCATCCGCAATCTTTTCGCTTGGTGCCGTGGCATATGTCGCGTGCATGACAACGGCGAGCAAGCCAGCCAGCGCGGCGTGTTCACTTGCGCCGCTTTTGCCCAGTGCTTCAAGTGCGTCCAGACCAGCTTGATAGCCGGTTTGATAGGAATCATCCGTGGCGTTGAAACTGTCATTGTCCTTGCTCATCTCGCGTCCTCCTTTATTCACAGGTTTTCATTAATGAAGTCTTCCAGCCATTTGTCGGGATGAGCCGTTGACAAATATGCCGACCGTACCAAGCTCGCGGCGCTGTCGATGCCGCCCTTAATCGCCTCATCGCTCATAAAGGTTTCCATTTCGTCTAAGTCAGCCCCGATTTGATCCATCTCCCATAGCTTCTGCCGGATATCCTCAATCGACTTAACCTTGCTCATGTCGCGTCCTCCAATTTGGCGTCTGCAAAGCTGTCGATAATTGCGCCCATTCGGCGGATTTCATCTCGCGCTAATTCCTTGGCCGTTTCGGGCGATGTTGGGTTATCAAGCACGGCGATGTAGATGCTGGCGCAAGTGCGCCAAGTTGGCGTCAAATCAATAGCTGGTAATTCGTTCATCCCGCGTCCTCCTCGATTGCGTCATAGATTTGCTTAAAGTATTCATTGCGAACGGCATTGGCGCTGTCATCGCCGACATTGCAGCAAATAAGCTCGCGGTTTACTACGTCAATTGTTGCGCCGATTGCGACGAACTGCGCGGCCCAATTCGCCGCCTCATAATTGGTGATGGCAATCATGCCGCGCCCTCCTCGCCGTGCTTCCATGTCCAAAAATAATCATCGTCGAAACATAGGCCGGGGCCGTCTACCGTGGTGTTGGCTGGGTGGAATTTGTCCAGGTATTCTTGCGCCGCTGCCGCGTGATTTTCGCTAACGTCTAGCGCGTAATTCCAATCGTAGGTGTAGCGCTTGCCGTTTACCGGGTGAGTTACGATGATGCGCGAGCCTCGATAGTTCGTCGGGCCGTGATATCGTGTCCTAAGTGCGCCTCGTGTGGTAGTGTCGGTCATAGTCGTATTCCCTCCTATCAGGGTTTGCGATTTAGGCTCCGCTCGGCGTTGGCGCGCCGGGCGGGGCCGCTTAGTTAATCGTTAGGCATAGGGATTAACAGGGCATCTAATAAATCGCGCGGCCAATAAGCTCGTTGATGTTCAGCCCCGCCTCTTCAGCGCGGATACCGGCGGCCATGCAAGCTGCGCCGTACATATGCGACCAGAACTCTGGATCAGTCGGCGATATCTCACCGCCGCTCTTCCAAGTCTCGTCTACGTTTTCGTGATCGACGTTGACATCTGCGATGTACGCGCCCGTAGCCTTTTCAATCGCTTCCAGTTCCTTGTTGAGCGCCCAGTAATCTGCTTCGGTAATCATGTTCTAACTCTCCTCATCAAACTTTAGCGAAACGTTCACGATGGAATATAATGCCATTTGTGATAGTGTCAACAGGCTACATCACATTAATAGATATCAAATCTCGTAAGCCTATGGACGCAAAGCCAAAATTCGGAAAAAAAAATGGTGGCCCGCCGAGTTTCTTCGCCCGGGTGCCAAGCTCGGCGGTGACGGACAAGCGGCTTACGGACAAAGAGTTCCGGGTGTTGGCCGTCTTATGCAGTTACGCCAACAATCAGGGTTTTGCGTGGCCAAACATTCGCACGATGTTTGACGATTTGAACAAGTTAAAAGAACCAATCAGTGAGCGCACGATATCGCGGGCGCTCGATAAGTTAAGGCGCGGCAAGTTTATCGAGGTGGTCAGCCGTCATAGATCACATGAGAAATGGCGCCACATTATGGGAACAGTTCACCGGGTGGTCTATGACCGCAGGCTAACTGTGGATGACTTGCATGACGCCATGACGAAAGACGACCCACCGCCGATTGATGAGCGGACATTACCAAAGCAAGCGGAAGCGGAAGCGGAAAGCGGTGACGACGGTAATCAGCGAAGTGAGGCGGAGGGAGTTGAGCTAGCGGATGTTGAGAGGGTTGCGCGGTGGTATTGCAAAGAATGCCAGGGCATAACCGGCCAGCTCAGGCTTGTAAATGAGGCAGCGTTCATTGCAGCGCGGGAAGCGCTGTCAATCGAGAGCGCCGATAGCATTAAAGCTAAGGCCACCGCGCACCTCATGGAATGCCGCCAACATCGGCGCAACCCACCGGTCCACCTCGGATTTCTGGGCGAATGAAGGCCGTGTGTCCAATGGCTAAACCAAGCACCACTATATTGACGGCGCTAAAACACGCGATTGGTTGCGGCGTTGCCAGGAAAAAAATGAATATGCGCGGTTTGAAGAAGCGACCTTCCGCCCCCCGGCCCCCGTCCTGCGTAGTGGGGTAAACCACAAAAATATTTCGGAGTTTTCTGAATGACCCTAGCCCATGAATGCCTCGCTCTAGCTGATGCCGCTGTGAAGGACCGTAGGACGTCCTATGGCTCGCCTGATGAAAACTTCCGTCGTCTATCTAAGCTGTGGGAGGTGGTGCTTGAGGTCGATGTAGGGGCGTTGAGAGCGGTGCTGTGCTGCGTTGAGTTGAAGGTTGCTCGATTGCTGGAAGACCCGACACATACGGATAGCTGGGTTGATATCGCTGGATACGCGGCGATTGGATTTGAGATTTCACAACTGTTGAAGGAGCGAGTGGATGGCTGACAGGTATGAGTTGAAGGTGATGCGGAAGGGTAGCGACGGCAAGAGTTACGGCAATCGCATTGGCGTGGCTTTCCCGTGGAAGGGCAAGGACGGCTTTAGTTTGGTCTTGGATGCGCTTCCTATTGGGCAGATGAATGACAAGGGCGAATTTGAGGTGCGGTTAATGATGGCGCCTCCGTTTGACAAGCAGAACAAGGGCGGCGGTACGGCTTTTAATGATGACCCGTTTGGGTTGCCCGATGTCTGAAGACCTGCGGGTTATCTGTCCGAGTTGCCGCGTAGCCTGCGAAGCGGTGGATGTGCATGGGCATTTTCAGTGCAACATCTGCGGCCAAGTGATTGAGCCGTGTTGTACGGGTGAACGAGCGGAACCAGGGGAATGGCGATGAGCGAAGAAGATACCGATAAAATTCTAACGACTTTCATGGTGCCGTCTGACTTGCATACGCGATTGAAGGCGCAGGGAGCTTTGGAGGGAACCAGCATGACCCGGCTGGTGATTGAGTTCATCGAGGTTGGGTTGGAGGAGCGTGGGGCATCCAACAGGCAGCGTCTTGATAGCTTTGTGCGTCTGATGGGAAGGGCCTCGGCGTGAGTCTGGAGGCTTACAGGGATGTTTGGGAGCATTCCAAGGCTAAAGGAACGGCGCGTCTTATTTTGCTGGCATTAGCCGATCATGCGGATGAAAACGGCGTGGCGTGGCCAAGTCTTTCGCGCCTCGCAAAGTATGTAAATGTGTCGAAGGAAAATGTCTGCCGGAACATCTCCCGGTTGATCAAAATGGGTGAACTTTCCCGCGTTGGAACGGTGCCAAGTAAGCAGGGAAAACCGGGAACAAAGTACAAAATAGAAATGGTGCGGAGGCGCACTATTAACAAAGCTAAATGGTGCGGAGAGGACGTGCTAAATGGTGCGGAGGCGCACCATGAACCGTCAGTAGAACCGTCACTTTCTTTATCTTATAGGGAACAGCATCAAAACGACGAAAAATCCTTTGATGAATTTTGGCAAAAATACCCTCTGAAGGTCGGCAAGGGTGCTGCCAGAAAATCTTATTTGAAAGCCACCAAAAAAACCTCCCACGAAAAAATTATGGACGGGTTGTCACGTTACGACCCGGACCCGAATTTTATCTGCCATCCATCGACATGGCTCAATCAGGAGAGATGGGATGACGAACACGACAGCCCTGGCCAGAAGCGAACAACAAACCAACGCCCTCGCGGCAGATCATCACGCGGCGACGGTATTGTCGAAGCCTCGGAACGGTTTTTGGCTCGACGCGGTTTATCCAGCAACATCTGGGACGTACCGGATTAGTCATTACAAGATCGAAGGCGATCCGACTTTGGAAGCCGTTACGGAGACCCACGCGAAGTTGTCGAGGTCGATGGCCCCGGCACCGGATCGTGAAGTGTTGATGGAGTTAAACCGCCTGTGGGCTTTGACGAGCCACAAGTCTCAGAGCGCACCTGAACTGGATATTACCCTGGAAGCCTATAGCGAGAAACTGAAGTCCTACCCCCGTGACGCCGTGGTTGAGACGCTGCGCGAAGCCCCGGAACTCAGTCAGTGGTGGCCGACTTGGAAGGAGTTGAAAACGGAAATTGAGAAAAAGTGCCGCCGCCGGGTTCTCGCCCTGGAAGCGCTGGAAAGGAAGATCAATGAGTTCTCGGGCAAGGAAACCAAGTTCCTGGATCGCTATCGCAGAATGTCCCATCGTTCCGAAACGAGACAGGAAAGCGCGTATCATTTGGAAGCGTCTCGCCAATATGACGATTGAAGAAGCCCATAGTCTGGTGCGTGATGAGCGGCTCACGATGGCGTCAAGGTTTGATCGCAAACGCGGGGTGCGCCAACTCGTGGTTAAACCTTTTTCCGGCATCGGTGGCGATACCCTGGCCAGTTTTCTCAAGCCCTATGACGGCCCAGCGCCTTCCATCGACGCCGGGATGCTCTACGTCGAGCAACGTGGAAACCAGCAGAATTTTCATCAACTATCGAACGCTAGCGCGGGCGTTGAGGGCAATGCCTAGATCGAAATACGGAAATATTCGTACCGTTGTTGACGGCATCAAGTTTGCTTCCAAGGCAGAGGCCAACAGGTATGTGCTGCTGCGCGAACGCCAGCGTCAGGGGGAAATATCGGATCTCGAAATGCAGCCGAAATTCCCGATCACGCTGAACAACCGGCCCATATGCAGCTATTACGCCGATTTCCGCTACACCGAGAACGGCGAGGCGGTGATCGAGGATGTCAAAGGGGTGCGAACAGCAATCTACCGCCTCAAGAAAAAACTCACCGAAGCTGAATACGGCATCAAGATCACGGAAATTCGGGCATGACGAAATCGGTGAAACCATGAAGGATTTGATGAAAGAAGCGGAGGAAATCGCCGTCGAGCATTGGCTGTGGCTCCGCCAGCAAGCTCCCAGAAGAAACCACGCCTCCGTCTACAAGATGCTGGGACGCCCTCCACCGCAAGCATTCGAGGGACCGGACGGCATCATCAAAACGATGGCGGAAATCTGGATGGAGGAGTTGGCCGATGGCCGGGACACATAGTCCGACAGGGCGCTTTGGCGGCGTTAAGCGGCTGGAACAACGCCTCCGTGGCCGCAATGATGTGGTCGCCCACAACAAAAACGCCGTGGCGCAATACCTCCTCAATATTGCCGGTGCCAATCTCACCGATGTCCTCACCTGGGATGAGCATGGCAACGTCAAGGTCAAGGCATCGGCGGATATCCCCGACGAGGTGGCCTGTGCGATCAAGCGTATCCGCGTCACCAAGTCACGCGGCGGTGAGCCGACGCTGGAGCTTGAGATGCACGATAAGGTTTCCGTTCTGCGTGTCCTTGCCAAGTCGGCGGGGTTGCTGGAAGCGCCGGAAAAAGGACCGGATGCCCCATCCGTTGTCGGCATCAAGATGGTTGGGCCGGATGTGACCACCACCTATGAGGAAGTTGGCGAGGGGAAGGAGTGAAAAAGATGGTTAAGCTAATTCTATACACAGCGGGTTTTGCTGCTTGTATGCCCTTGGCCAACTACTTGATCAGCAATGTTGGCACAACCTGTGTTCCTGATGGTCCGTGCTTAATCCCAGTTGCACCCGGACTTGATGCGCCGAGTGGTGTGCTGGCTATAGGAGTTGCCTTGGTCCTGCGCGATCTCGTGCATCGAACAGGTGGTTTGTTGTGGGCATTCGGCGCAATTGCCTTGGGGGCCATTCTGAGTTGGATGGTGGCTGATCCATATTTGGTCTTGGCGTCAGTTGTCGCGTTTGTCGTGTCGGAACTGCTAGATACGGGCATCTATCACCCTCTTCAAAAAAACAAACTGTATTTGGCTGTTTTGGCAAGCTCGCTTGTGGGGGCAATTGCTGATAGCGCTTTATTTCTTTTCATTGCGTTTGGTTCAGTGGCGTTTATAGAGGGGCAAGTTGTTGGGAAGCTATGGGCGGCAATCATCGCACTGCCCGTGATAGCCTTTATGCGGTATCGCGCTCGATGCTTTCAGCGGCTTTCGCCATGATCCACTATCACGGAACGCCATTTACGCCGAAACTTGAGAGGCAAAAGATGGCCGGAAAGCATATGTGCGTCAGTTTTGCCGATCATCGAGACGATGATTGGTCATTGACACATGCGCAATCGGTTATGCACGACAATGGCGCTTTCTCATTTTACACAAAGCAAAAACATACTGATTGGGACGGTTATTATCAGTGGCTCGAACCCCGTCTAGGTCATCCGCATTGGGCTGTGGTCCCGGATGTGATTGGCGGCAGTGTTGAGCAAAACTTAGGGCTAATAAAACAATGGCCACATCGCAAAGACCTAGCGGGTGTCGTGTGGCACGTTGATGAACCAGTCGAGCATTTGTTGAGTTTAACTGAAGGCGGGTGGGGAAAGGTTTGTTTTGGGTCCAGTGGTCAATACTGGCAAGTGTTAAGTGAAAATTGGTGTCGGCGTATGGATTTGGTTTTTAACGTCCTTGCTAAAAATGGGCCGATACCTTGGGTGCATATGTTGCGTGGCTTAGACACCAAGGGCGAGCATTGGCCTTTTGCGAGCGCCGATAGCGTGAACGTGGCTATCAATTACGCGCAGATGCAAGTTTGCCCGGAACGAATGGCTCGAAAAATTGACGCAATCCAAACTCCGGTGCATTGGAATCTAAGGCTAACGCAAAATGATTTATTCGCTACCGGCGGCAGCTTATGAGTGACACGCCTGACCT
>VTLG01001839.1_pt1 | contig 24286 bp, 27 predicted proteins | sample 4694571 | NCBI WGS metagenome assembly VTLG01 (sample SAMN12604809, study PRJNA352737) | marine metagenome | biome: ENVO:00000447; feature: ENVO:00000209|ENVO:00000569|ENVO:01000036; material: ENVO:00002151; isolation source: viral sequences binned using virsorter ...
CTATCATTTACTGCCTCCATTCTTTGACATCCATGCTGATACTCCCATGTAAGCTCCTACTAAACCTGCACCAGTTACATAAAATAAATTACTAACGTCCGTTAATAACTCTATTCGCTCATCTGGAATAAATGGCATAAACAACATCAATGTGAAAACTCCCATACCAATCAGTGACCATCGCGCCATACGGAGTTGTGCTAGATGTTTCCGCGACATGTCTTCAAATTCTCTGATTTCTTTTGCTTTATCTATTTCAGCATCCGTTACAACACCATCACCATCGAAGTCGTATGGGTCTAACTTGCTACCTTTTTGTAATCTTTTCGTCATTTAAACTGGTCTTTCATAGCGTTCATAAGGTCTTTCACGGTTATCCTTTTCTCCTTCGGGTCATAAAGACAAACGATCTGGCGAGGGCATGCGTCAATGCTTTCCATAATCTCAATACCACCGGAACCTTGTGCGCCTTCATAGAGACAGAAGTATTGTCTAAGCCTTTTGCCACCGAAGGACTCGTGTACCTTTTCGATCTTCTTGAGTCGGCAAATCGTATACCCTCCGTTTTCAAGCGTGGGTCTTCTGTAGTGCTCATGAGCTTCTATCCAAGCGAACAAGCCCATAAGTAATAAGACCAAGGATACCAGTACCAATAATAAGAACCACTGTGAAAACAATGTATGTAACAATTTTGTCTATTCGCTCCTGCCTTTGATAAATTTCAAGCTTACGCCTCTTCCGGATATTGGACTCAAGTTCTAAAATCTCATCCCAAGCTTTTGTGCCATGTGTGAATTGTACAAAAACACGGATGTCATCGCGCATGGATTCCAATTTTTTCTTAGCTGCGAAACTTTCCAGTGCTTCTCTTTCCACCGAGTCCTTATAAAACATTTTCTTAAAAAGAGGTGGGTTTTTGGCTCGCTGCTCGATGTTACCTACATCCGATACAGCACCCATCCAACGAGATAAATCACCACTCATTTGCTCCAGGTCACGGCCCGCAGCAAAAGCTCGTTTGATACCATTAAAAGCGAGATTGGCGGTGGACATCGCCGCACCGATAGTTACAGGATCAAACATAAGATTGTCTTTATTTTAGAGGTTAAGAATAAAGCCTATGAGCAAAAGGATAATTGCAGCAGCAGAACCAATAATGATATTTTCAAGACGCTTAAAGCGATTATATATGTCTTTAAACTGAATTTTAATCTCAGTTTCGATAGCAACCGTGCGTGAATCCAGATTGCGTATATCCTCAGACAGAGATGTTAGAGTTGGCTTGCTCAATTACTTAGCCTCCAGTGCTTTTACTTTAGTCTCAAGCGTTTCAATCCTAGTCATTGCTTCTTGGAGTGCCTTAACTGCTTTCATATAGAGTACAGAATATTTCACAGACTTCCATTTTTCTTCTGACTCATTGTCTATGTCTACGAGTTTATCCATTCCTGATGCTTCTAGCTCTTGAGCTACTACACCTATCTGCTCCCAAGCCTTATCCTTATACTGGGCAACATCATCTTTCTTTTTATATTTACGAACCTTTACAGCTTTGATGTCATCCCACTGTGAATTAGCATCTTTTATATCTTGCTTAATTCTTTCGTCAGATAGCGAACCATAAGAGTTATCGTGGTTTCTTAATGAACCATTCATATCAATAACACACCTAGTAGCTGTGCTATCATCACACTTTAAGAAATGTCCACCTGTACTGTCTTTTGTATAGTTTGGAGTATCCAAAAGTAAAGTCTCAGGTGTGCCACTATTACCAGTTGCTTCAATAGTCAAAGCATAACCGCTTGTAATTGATGCACTTAACTTAACAACATCAGTAGAGGTGATATACATTTTTCCGCTAGTCTGACTGCCAGAATTAGAATCCATGTAAATGTTGCCAAGCTCATTAGCACCATTAACAAAACTAACTACTCCACCATCTGCACCATTATGCGCTGTAGAACCAATGTTTAGTCTACCTCTGTTAGCTGTACCAATAATACCTACATAGGTTCTTGCGGCAGTGCCGTCACTCGTAACATCACCGTCAGCCACTCCAATACCCACAGACCCATCAGCGTCTACAGTTACTTTCGTTGACCCTGCGGTGTCAATCTTCACAACATCATTTGTTGAGAGGTCAACGGATGTGTCTTGGTCACCAGATTGATTTGTCAGCTTGTCTGCTTTGATTTCACTAACCATTATATTCTCCTACTTTATGCCATCTTCTTGAGATTTTTTAAAATCAGACCAAGACTTTTTAATCTCGTCAGTATGATATAACTCGACAAGTTTTTTAACTTCATCACTTGCACTAGAAGTATCACTGTCTGGTGTAAGTACATGGCGGTGATATGTACGAGATATTTCCACCCCATCTTCCTTTATAATTGTAGCAGTTCTTACATGAATATGCTTATGGTCACCTTTGATTTCGTGACTGTCTTCTATAACTTCTTTTGTAATAGCCATTTAACTTTAACCTCCATCTGCTTCATAAGTAAGACTGAAATATAATTGCACACCATTTCCAACATTTGAGCCAGTAATTTGACTAACTCCTCCGTCATGTTGTTCATACAAGTAAACTTGAGTTGTATTAGGAAATGTAATTAGTCGTGTGTCCATACCCATACTACTGGCCGCATTTACATAGTGTGTAGCAGTAGTGTACGAAGAATCATTTTTAGTCGTAAAAGGTAAGCCTCCAATAATAAGCCCTGAACTATTTGCCGTACCGCCATTTGCACTAACAGTACAATATGTATGAACTATGTTTCCTATTTTAGTATATTTTGCATTTTGTGAAGAATAGGTCACACTGGTTATTCCTTGTGCATAAGTTGGTGTCCAAGTACCTTCTTCGTAATCCTCTAAGCGATTAGAGGCCGTGTCTGAAGTAACTCCAAAGCATATACCTTGAGAAGTAGAGGAAGGGAATAAATTACCAGAAGAATTTAATGTCCACTTTGTACTCCCTGCAATGTCAAATTTTACAGTGTCGTTAGTTCCAAGATTTATCCCTGAGTCTGAATCTCCGCTTTTATTTACAACGGAATCTACTTTAATTGTTGACATCTATTCCTCCTATGATGGCTTTGTTGGAAAATCAGACTCATCTAAACGAGGACTGTTTGGTAAAAACTTAGGTGTAGTTTTACTAGGTAAATCCCTTAGAGCCTGTCTATATGTTTTCCACTCAGCTTTTTTACTGTCTGAAAGAGGACTGTCTGCCGCTTGTGTCCAATCACAATCTGCAAGTTTTTTATTTCTAACTGTTTTAAAGTATTTTAATTCTACATTCATTGTTTTATCCTATTAAATGCCCACCAAAATAAGTATACGAACCATAATAATCTGAACCAGTAGTAGAATAAATTTCAATATAATCACTAGAAGATAAATCTATTATAACCGACCCTGAAACAGTTTCATCTACTGACCCTGCCTGACCTCCTTGAAAATCAAATCTACTAGAATTAGTTGTCTCTAATACTGACCCATTTTTAAACAATTTCCATGCGTTAATACTATCTGAGCCAAAAGTATAAATATTAACAAAAAAGTAATACGACCCTGAAACTGGTGCTACAAATCGATTACTGCTAGTATTAAAATCCCCATTGTTATCAAAGCATCCACCAGTAGACGCATCATCAAACGGAAGTTTAACGTCTGCACTCATTGCTACCCAAGCGGCATTATCTATAGTTGCCGTAAAAGCAGGTTGGTTTGGTTTGAGTACTCGTCCACTGCTATCTATAGTTAGACCAGTAGTATTATTTGTGTGAGAAATCGTTTCGACTTGTAACTTACTCATACTATCACCCATACACCTGAGACAGTGACAGTCGCGGTAGATGCAATCGTAATTGGCCCTGCATTGACTGCCGTATGTGTACTGTCGATGGTTAAAGAGTTAGTGACTGTAGCTTCTTGTTGCTGAATAACTGCTTCATAAGAAGTTTGCTCACCAGACCTACCAGTATAGTTTTCCATTAGGTTATCTCCATAATACTCATTGTCACAGAAACTTTATCGGCAACAGAACAGTCCACCTGAATTTTATCGGTTGTCTCAATTACAATCTTATTCCCAGAAAGAATATGTACACTACCGCCTACTGGAATCGGAACTGATTTAGCTAGGAAAGTTGTAGTGTTTGTTGCCGTTCTTCCACCGCCAGAAGTATCAGATACTAGCTTCACCGAAGCCGTTACTGCCGCAGTATGAACATTTGCAAGAACCAATCCCAACACAATAGTAGTTGTAGAACTTGGTGTTGTGTAAAGGTCTTCTGGTGTTCCAGCCGATGCAGGCATCACATCGTGGGATACCACGCGAAAAGTATTTGCCATTGGTTTCTCCTTATTTTAATTAAGCAAGCGCGATTGCAAGTGCCACAGCCTCTTCAGCCGCAGCCGAAGCAGTAGTAGCACCGATGTCTGAAAGGACTTCAGATGCAGACCGCCCTTCAACATTAGTTCCGTCAATTCTTAAAAAATCATTGTCTGCAACACCACTTGTGAACTTAGGAACATTGGTATTTGATATGCCAAATGTTAATGCGGCTTGTCCTCCAATATCACTCAATACTTCTGAAGCTGATCTGCCTTCTATTGAGGTTCCATTAACTCGTAAGAAATCATCATCTGCTACACCACTTGTGAATACTGGGATGTTTCCATTTGATATTCCAGTTGTATAACTTTCGATGGTTTGCCATGAAGAGCCGTTATAAGCCTTCAATACGTTAGACGAAGTATTGAAATAAAGATCGCCTGCCGTTAGCGCATCCCCATCATTATCCACTGATGGATCACTAGACTTTGCTCCAAGAAAAATATCATCAAAGTTATCTAGTGCCGTTGCAGCAGCCGTTGCACTTGATGCAGCCGCAGTAGCACTACTAGCCGCTGCTGAAGCACTAGCGGTTGCCTTTGCAGAATAGTGAAGGGCCGAATATCCAGTAGTAGAGCCATCCGATAAAGTAAATTGACTATCTTCAGCAGTAACCGCGTATTTGCCTGCATCAGCAGCCTTATTAGTTGCTATGGTAGCTTGAGCCGTTGAAGTAGTGGCACTTGAAGCCGAAGCCGTAGCAGATGTAGCCGCAGATACAGCATCGACTAAAAGTGCGAAGTGGTCTGTATCAGTTAGACTATCTCCAACCACTGCATCAGCTACACATATATATACGTTGTTTAGCTGTGCTGTTGTGGACCCTTTTACAATATCTCTCTGAACAAAAGCGGCAGTAGTTGTTGTTGCGCTTGTACCTTTATAGGTGCCAAGTTCCTGAGTAACAGATATTTCACCACTACTATCAAAGGCAAGTATTTTTGAGGCCCTATCTGTTGCTGAGTTGGTAAACTCCGTGCTAGTCATCGTATTCGTAACACTGAGCTTTAGAGCACGATCTAATTCTTCCTGCATGCCCTGGGTTATGAATGTAAGTCTGTCGAGTGCCGATTCGTGAGATTCAGCCGGGAAAGAATCGTTCTCAACGTAATCGGTTGTCTGGGTTTTTGTAAGTACACGCTTAATAACTACTGTTGTACCATTGGCCGGACGATGGTTTGAGGACGAATAATGAGCGTCCGATGAAGTGCCAGTATTATATTTGAACAAGACATTGCCGCCACTACTATTTCCCGCATTGGTTACGATATAATGAGTATTTAATGTCTGTGTCGTTTCGGCACCTGTGGCAGAACGAACAACAACCGTTAAGTCTGCATCTGCGAATATTTTAAAAGTATATGCAAATGAATGTGCAGTGCCATTTGCGCTATAACTAACTTTTGCTGTGCTACTAGAAACTGTCATTAATTCATCCTCACATTTTGTAGTTTTCTGGCTTCTTCTAATGTTTCTTCGTATCCTTGTAGTTGTGTGTCCAATCTCTTTCTAAGGTCGCTACCGACCTTTGGATCATTTATAAGTTTAGACCTTGCTACTTTTCTCATATCGCCAACAATAGCTGAAAATTCTTTGTGCAATCTCATTTGAGCATCTTTTGCGGCATCGCGCTTTCTCGTACCTTCAGCCCTCTTTTCCGGATCAAAAGGATTGTATTGCTTCAGTTTTGAGCCACTATAAGTAATTCCAAGTATCTTGTTTTCATCTAGGCCACCATCATAAACCTTACGCAAATCCTTATAGCTATTAGAGTCTAAGAAGTTTTCAAAAGAATTAACAAGTAATTCACCTAGTATTTTATGGTAAATATCCTTTTCTTCTTTTGTTAAACGGACAGCTACTTGACCGTCTGTTCCTGGGTATATAAATTCATCTCCATGTTTAGGTGTACCCCATTGCGTTTCTGCAAACACCTTATCAATTTCATAAGCTCTCTTTGCCATAGCCTGATCTTCGGCAAATGGGTTTGGACCTTCATGTGCAGCATAGAAAGGATTAATAATACCTACACCCATAGGAGAGATGTCTGATCCAGTCTGTTGACCCCAAAAGTTTCTTGATGGGGGTAAACCCTCACTTAGAAAAGGAATATCACCCCTAGCTTTATCAACCATTGTTTGAGCATCTCTATAGAGAGGATCAAATTCTTTCTCAATACTTGCTGCGATACGCGGTACAGTAGAGGCAAATAATGCCTGCAAAGTAAATTCTCCTTTTCGGGCAGGCTCATCAATTAATGCTATAAGATTGGAAAACCCCTGCATAAATGTCTTATTGGTAGCCTGATATGATAAGGCTGCGGCAACCCCAAGAATTAACTTCTCCCATGTGTTGCCATCACTTGACTCTTTCATATATAAACCAACTTCTCCTAGATCAGCAGCTATACCTAATACAGAAGCAAACGGCTCTGTGCCTGCGTATGACACATAAGTATCGCCTATTTTTACAGAGTAAGGCCGCCAACCCATATTCTTTAGCACTCGTCTTCTGTCAGGATCAGCAGGTCCGGAACCTGTAAGTTTACCCTGTAAAGCTAATCCGGCAGAAATCATGGTTAATCCACTACCCATAATCATTCTGGCCTGTGCCATATCTGCGGCTGCTCTTTGGGCTACTGTAGCATCTTTCGCTCTAGCGGCTGCAATCGTGTCTTTATATCCACTAAAGAACATGCCTATTGGGGTTCGCTCTAAAAAAGCATATTTAAAAGCGTTATAAGGTGTACGGAAAAACGGTATAAAATACCGGATCATAGGTATTTGCCTTATTCCCTGTATAGACTTTCCTGCGGTATCAAGCTTTGTCTGCAAAGTCACATAGGCCGCATGATCGTCTGCTTTTTGTATAATCTCCGTAGGTGGCTCATTAATGAAGTCTACAATATGTGTAGTGAGTTCATCACCACGCAAACCTTTTTGCACACCAGAACGGTAAGCCTCCTGATAGTAGACCATACGCTGACCAATTACCTTAAAAAAGGTGTCTTCAAACTCAAGCATGCGTGTCGGCAATCTATCCATAGTTGCCACACGACCCAAACCATCAACAGCCGAAGCAATATACGAGTTTTTAATGTTGAAGGCTTTTGCCGAAAATGCCTTGCTATCTCGTAATTGTGCAGGTGTTTCAACCTCAATCTTTGATCCGGCAATAGGTCTTTCACCAGTTTTAAGCGTATGGCCTGCAAACCTCATGGCATCATATAAAGAGTGATAAGCACCAAATACCATTGCTGAAGCCTCACCAAATTCAACCCCTGCACCTTCTCCGTATACTTCAGTCCTGTATTTTCTTACCCCCGCAGCAACAAAGGTTTCCGGTATATGAGCAAATGTTGTGAGCTTCGCACCCACAATATTTTTCATGTGTGATACTGGTGAAGATAAAATAGCGTTTATCCAGTATTCGTAGAAAGCATTGAAGAATTTTGAAAGTTTAGAACTTCGGTGAAAATTTGCTCTCTGTTGCTTTGTACCAAGCTTTGTATAACTTTCTGCTATTCTTCTGGCCCTGTCAGAACCACCGAACTGTTCCAGAGCATCCGTTAAATCTTTAAAATATAAATCGGGGTCTGTTTTCTTTCTGCTAACCATTTGATAGCTTCTGACCGCACGACCTAATTCTGCCTGCTGACCCACAAGCTGACTCATAAAATCACCCACAAAATCCATTTGTATCATGAATTGCAGCACATCTTCGTCACTACCAAGTCTTGCTTTCATAGCAAGATTGTAGGCATGCTCCATTTCATCGTTTAGCAAATCTCTAGCGGCTAGTGTGCTTGCGGCAACGTCAGAGCCAGGTATGTTAAATATCGCGCCTTTCTTTCTTTCAAGTACCGTCCTTACGAGCTTTTCCTTACTCATACCAAGAGTATCAGCTAACTCTCGTACAGCCGTGTCTGCAACTTTACCTCTTTTTTGGTTTGTTATTTCCTTTTCATAGGTCTTAGATGTAGCCTCTAAAGCCTTTATTAAAGTTTCTTCCTGCGGAAGCTTTGGATCACCTTTTTTACCTATCAGGCGAATATCCGTTAGCAATCCCTTTTTTACCTCTGGTGTTTCTTCAAGAGCTTCTTGGAATTGATCGTACTTATCGCCTGTCTTATCAACAACCTCACTTCTCTTTAAAACATCTTCGGTTTCATCAACAACTTCCTTTGTTGGTTCTTCCGTATCTTTTAAAAGATCAGTAACCTTAACTTTTTTACCACCAAGTTTTGTATCAAACTCATCAGCCGTTTTACCTTTAATAGAAGACCAATCGACATCAAAGAAACGGCCTCCCCTCCAAATAGATGCAAGTCTTACAAAATCATCAGGGTTTGAATCTGCATCCACATTTATTGGTAAAAAGTCTTGTTTGCTTTCCTCAATTAAACTAGCAGGAATTTCCTTGTCATAGAAAGGTAACTGTTGCGATTCATCGTCAGTTTCAACAGCAGTATCCAACAGGCTTTCACCTGTTCCAAATTTTTCTAGTGCCATAGGGATTTCTTATTCTACTTAGTTATATATGATTTTTAGTACATTGAAAGCACTAAATTGGGTTTTCTTCCTGATTAGCGATTGCGGCTCCTATGCCCATACCACCTGCAGCAGCACCTAATTCAAACATTGGCAGACCTTTTTCTACTGATGCTCTCATCTCATCGGTAATCTTAATAGTTATTCTTTCTGTTGAAGTTGATAGGCCCGCATCAACATCTACTAGACCAACATTCTTTAGCTTTTTATTTTTTTGCATTAATAAATTGGTAGCATCCCTATCACTGTCTATCTTTGTAAACGCATTATCAAATTGTACTTGTTTACCTTCTTGTAATTCACCAACAACTTTATCCATTATACCGGGTAAAATTTCATCATAATAGGGTATTAATCCTGTTTCACCCCATCTTGCTGCTTGCACTTGTCCGGTTGAGAGAGATACATAATCATAACCCTCATCAACAGCTTTCTTTATAAGCCTACGCACAATAGCTTTTGTAAACTGTTCTGTTTTTTCAACCAACGGCCCTCTTGGTATCTCTTCAGCAAAACCGGAACTTGTCATTTCTGGTCTAGTATTTGAAGTGGCACTCGTAATTCCATGTGCCTCCATTGCGTCTTCTCCAGTAGCATACCGCTTTTGCCTGCCTCGCTGACCCCAATCACTTTGGGCTTCTTCGATATACAGTATCTTACCACCATCTTCAGCAACACGGTCAGAGATGCGGGCATGCACTACTGGGTTTTCTATATCACCCCAATGGCTTGGTGCTGTAAAGTTCTGCCTTTGAAGTATTCTAGCTCCTGTCTGAGTTTTTTCACGGCTTACACTATCATGTTCATCCAATAATTCCCTACGCTCTTTTACGAGATTATTACGCTCAATTCCTTCCGGAGTGCTACCAGTAGGCTGTAATAAAGTTCGGTTCTGTGAATTTGGCTGAATACCCATCTCTGCCATTCGGTGATCTATTTCATATATCCTTTTATTCAGTCTTTCCATTTCCGCAGTAAATGGAGCCATTGTTGCACTATAATCACGCAACTCTGGATCAGAATTATAAGTAAATGGAATTACTGGCTCAGAATTATAAGTAAATGAGGCTTCACCTTCTTTGTTTTTATTAAAGTTAGGGTTGGTTAGGATAATCTCACGATAATTTGTACCACCTGGCTCTGTAAAACGCTGAAACTTTGTACTGTTATTTTCTGAAACCATATCACCAAACCGCATGGCAAGTGATTCAGTTTGCACCATAGCTTCATTAACACTTTGATAACTACCGTGACTCTCTGCTTTTTCAGTTCCATCAGCATTAGTTGTTATACGATGAACATGGTATGGTGCTATTATATTTCCATCTGCTTTATAGTGTACTCTTTGACCATTTTTCAGCAACTTTTGCTTAACGATAATATATTTATTGCCATTAATATCTGCAACCATGCCATTGTTTAGTGCATCATTTTCGTCAAAACCTATATCTAAAACATATTCATAATTATCACCAAGAAAATGCTCGTTGCTATTATCCTTTAAATACTGATTATGGTTTGACATGGACTTCTCCAAAGATGATATAACATCTGAATCCGCATCATCATACACTAATCTGCGGTTTACATTATCAGGGTCTAGTAGTTCCACCTCGTCTAAATGAAACTTATTCTGCGCTATGTGCTCAGCTATTTCCTCTTTGGTTACGGTCTGTTTGCCTTCAAAAAACTCATTAAGACCTAGCCATTTCATCTCATCCTGCTTAATTCCGGCTTTTTCAAATATGCCTTTCCATTGTGATACATCACCCTTTTGCTGTGGTGTTTCCAAAACAGCTTTCTCTGATTTAAAGATATATCCAAGATTATCTGGCCTTACGGTTTCATCAAGTGACTTACCTAGTTTTGAAAGACCTTCATTTATAAAATCTGTAGGATCAAAGCCTGACATCAGTTTAGTGCCTTCACCCTGCTCTTTAATTCTTATATCTGCCAATTTGCCTTGATTAATGAAAAACTGTCTGGTGGCATCAGTAGCCGTACTTACAGCCTCACCTATTTTTGGAGCCGCTATTTCAGCACCTTTTGCTACCAATTCTCCGGCTTTACCAATCGTTCCTCCTGCTGCGGCACCTATTCCTGTGCTTGCAGCCAACTCACCAAAATTAAATGATTCCTGACCAATCCCTGAAACATCTGCATCTGGTGCCATGTTTTGTGCAGCTTCATTTGCTGTTATGCCTAACTGTTGGCGATAGGTATTATCTAATGCAGAATAACCACCTGCCTCGTAAGCAAGTAACATACTAGGAGATAAAAGCTTTCTTTTAACATATTCCTTAAATCCACCCTTAAGCGTTTCCTTACTGGAGTTTCTCGCAATCAAACCATAGCCGAAAGTTCCAATACCTACATAAGAGCTAGGATCACTCAAGACACCTTTAAAAAAGCGTTTTGTACCCTTCCAAGTCATCTTAGGCAATTCTTCGTATTGCTGTGTCATGTGCCATAAAGCTAACGCGGCTCTTGGGTTTTCATCAGATTGCGCTTTAACATTGGCTATATCTGCACCCATTACTGGAAAGTTATATTGAAACCATCCAATATGTTCTATACCCCATTGTGCAAACTCTTCATCAGTCTTTGGCTTGTTTTCCTCCATAATCTTTTGGAGCCCATACGGTAACTCAGATTGATCTTTGCCACCTGCCTGTGACTCATACAATATTTTAGCTGCATTAACCCAATCTTTTCCTTCTTCTGAACTAATATCTAAAAGATTTTCTTCGGAGAAATTGGTCTGTATTTTATTATCGACAATATAATCGGTATCGTAATCATCTACAGATTGTCCTTTTGCCTCTAACACAGGTGCTATAGCTTCACGAAAGATGCCTTTTAACTCTCTATCCTTGTTTTCTTTATAACCAATGCTAATAAGGTCATTTTCCGGATTATCGCTATAACTCATCATTGGTTTAATTCCTTTTGAACACTATTAAGAAGAAGCTTTTTTCTATATTCTTTTTCATTTTTTTCTTCGTTATATTCTTCTTGTGTCAATAATCGTATACTTCCATCCTCATCTGTTTTCTTGCCAAATGGAGAAAATTTAGTGCGTCTACGCTTCGCCAAGGTATTCCAGTCATCCCACCGTTCCTGCAATGTCTGTAAGTCCAAAGCCTTTTCATAACCATTCATAATATCGTCACTGACAATGTGATCCATTACTTCCATCCAGTTTTCTTGTGTAAAGGCTTCTAAATCTAATATTCTACCGTCTTTTGAGCTGTTAGTAGCCAAACCCTTATCTTGTAAAAATTCCAAGATTTGTGGTTGTAAGGGTAAATCTCTTGTTTTTAACTGAATACCCGAAACATAAAGATCGCGCACATACTCGTAAGCTTCCTGCGGTGACATGTTGGAATTTGGATCGGTTATAATCCTATTATATGTAGATTTTGCATCACTTAAAAGAAGGGCATCAAGAGCTAACTGGTCATAACCTCTGCTATCGTTTTCGACTTCAACCTTTAGCTCATCAACCAAATTTCCATAAAACTTCTTTTCTTTAGAAATATTTGTTTTATCTAATCTTGCGGTAATTTCCTTTTGAAGCTGTACGGCTGTATCTCCCTCTAACAGCTTTTCTTCAAAACTGCTATTTACCCTCTCTTGGAGGTTCTCTAATTCTAAATCTGTTTGTGCGTTTAAAATGTCATTAGTTAGCTCTAATCGTAACAGTTCATCGTCAACATTCGCCCATGCACCCGACTGTACAAAATCTTTATACGCGGTATAGCTCTTTTCTGTTAATTCATCATTGGTATACATTCTAAGCAACTCAGTAGGGTTTATAGGCTTTCCACCCTCAATACTTGCCCAAAATTTCTGTGACCCTTCTCTTTGCTTAGACCTAATAAGTTTTTCTGCTGCTGCCTGTTCCTGTCGGGTTCGGGAGATTTTAGAGGATATAATAGAATCCTGTAACGTATTAGTAGTGTTTATAAGGCTATTTCTTACTTCCGGAGGTAAATCAGAATAATTCTTCGGATCAAGAAGAGAGTTTAATAAATCCGTAGCCGCCTGCTCATCTTCATTTACTCCTATAGTTGCCAATGAAGTGCGTACCTCCAATTCATCTATATCACCTTTTGCACCCTCTTTTAATCCTACCGCTTCGGTATTGGTAATATACCCTAGACTTGCCATTTGATCGTAAATACCAAGTGACGTAATTTTCTCACCACTTCGCCCAACACCACTAAAACCAAATAATTCCCTACTTGCACCTGTCTTTTCAACCTGGCTACCTTCGGCCATTGTTCTCTTTAGATTATTTACTCTCTCAAACATGTGCGCCTTGCCAAGATCAATCTCCTTGCTTCTGGCAACTTTCATCACACCAAGCGTCTTATCTGTAGTCGTATCGGTAGCCCAAGACATAAACCGCCTTTTTACAACAGGGTCTTCAATACCGTTAGCTATACTTGCCATGCTAGACTTTGTGCTACTGTTCCAGTTTGAAACAATGGATTTGGGATCATTGTTACTTAAAGACGCAAGTGCATACTCGTTTAGCTGTTTGTCGTAAGTATTTTGAGCAGCCGCTAAATCAGAACTTCTTTTTGCTTTAACTTCCTGCTCATACATAGACCACGCAACCTTTGAGGTCGTATCAGCAAAGTTCTTAAATGCACTCGCAACTTGTGAAAACCCTGCCGGACTTGCCTGTACAGACAACATCTTACCACCGGATTTACCTGATAATGCTGATTGTGAAGTATATGTAGGAACCTTCATGCTATTGCCTTAATCATTTGATAATTGCCATAACCACCCATTAATGATGAGCCTGCGTTAAAGAAGGCCGCTTTCTTTGCCTGCTTTCCATACATGGTTTGGAGATCAGCGTTCATCTTTTGCTGCAATCCCTCTTCCAAGTTCATTTGTCTTCCAGTTCGTGCGTTTAAATCACGAATAGCTACCTCTTCATCTGCCTCTGCTGCGGAAGCCAGTGCAACGAGTAAGGGTGTATCACCCTCTGCTATCCATCCATTGTATCGAAATGCTGAGCTCTGTGCAGATGCAAGATTGTCATATTCCTTTAGAAACTTACTTATTTGTAGCTGTTCAGCATCATAAATAGATTGTGCTTCGTTTTCGGCAACCTTTGCATTTCTTTCTGACACTTGAGCATTATAATCATGTGCTGCTTTTTTTGCGTTACCTTCGGCTATAGCACCCATAACACTCATTGCGGTGCTTGCCATAGAAAACATTTTAAGTGGAGTCATTATATTACCTTTGCAAATCTATAATAATCTTCGTGGTTGGGCCCAAACTTTCGCATAAGCCCTTCATTCTCAAAACCCATCCAAGACGCAAAGCGTACCGCTTCGGGCCAGGAAGCTTTAACCGCAGCCTGCAATCTTACAAACTGATGTTCCTTCTGCATTTTATCCATGTTTAACAATATGTTACGAATGGTGGTTAATCTGTTTTTATAGACCTTGCCAGATAGCAACAACCAGACTTCGGCCATGTGTTTATAAACAGGAACGATACCGCCAGAGCCAATAACCTCTCCATTGACAATACCGCTAAAGCTCATACCGTTCACAACCATCTCATCAACGAACTTTAGAAAATCCTTTGGATTGGCAGGCGCACCAATATTCATCTCACCGTTTAGTATCTCCCTTGCATGATCCGGTTGAAACTGAACTATATTCATTGATCGAATGTAATTAATCTTGGATAGATAGCCAAAACCGTTAATGGCAATGCCTGTTCCTGCTGCACGACCACATGCCCATCTGTCTCAAAACCTCCTCTAAATTCTACTTCCTTATCACCTGTAAAGAGAGCTAATGGTTCATCCATAGCGTCTTTTGAAGAACGAAACGGAATTACGTCAAGATCAGAAGTCGTAGCTCCGACCTTTACACCTACGGAATTATACAATCTGAGTGTAACATCGTGAATACGCTTTGTTTTCCCTTGTGATGTACCCTCTTCGCCTCCTGCCTCTATTCTCATGGTTTGGAGTGTACTTGTATAAGCCAGTCCAATATGTGCTTTGGTAACGCTTCTATCTAGTGTAATTGCACCACTTGCTACCTGTTTGTCTGCGTGGGTCGCTCCATTTGCCAATATTCTTACGGTTTGTCCTTCCAGATGAGAAAGACCGGAAATAGATGTGGCTGCACTTCCCGAATAAGTTAAGCCACTATCAAGAAAGAACGCATCTTCAACAGATGTGCCAAAATCCATTGGCTTCATTTTCTCTACATATCTTTTGGTCGCTCCATTAATGGTGCGCTGTATAACCATATATACATCATCTTCTGAGGAGGATGATGGGATTGTCGCTATACTTTCTACTAAAGCGTGTGTCTGACTTGTTACGGCCAATCGTGTAGAGTCTGATGATGCTAGTGTTATATATCCTGTTGCTGAAGGTGTTGTTTCTGTAACTGTTACTACGTTAGCTGCCGGATTAGCCACCGTTAGATCAGCGTGGGCATTAAGCATAGTATATATATTATCAGCCGTTGTATCGTTGTTTGTATTTGGTCGCCACCCTAGTGAACTTGATGCAGCCGAACTTCCGGCAGCTTCACTTGTGAATGTAATGGCTGTACCGTCTGATTTCGTAACCGTTATTGTCGAGCCAACCGCAATATTTCCATAATCGGTTACTGTAATTGTCGCTGTGCCTGATGCGCCACCTATTTCATGCTGATGCCAAGCAATAACTTCTTCTTCTCTTCGATAGGTCATCCCTACCAGTTTTCCATCTTCAAGAACGCACCATACTATATTATCTGGCTCTTGCTGTAGTGCCATTTCCTTTATAAGACCGTCTGTAATGTGCTCAGCCAGTATGGTCATATCCGGTGCGGTATAAGAGTCAGTATTGAATGAATATACCAATTCTCTTATTTTTCGCTTTGCCCTTTGCACAAACAACGCAACATTAGCTACTGTGACTGGCTGTATGTTGGCTGATCCATAGCTTGCCTGACGCAATATCTGCGTATTTGTAGGACTGATGGGCTGATCTGACGTTGCTCTCACAACAAATTCACCGCCAGATGTGCCCACTAGCAGGGCCCGCGATGCTGTCAGATAGCGAATAACATTAACTTGATTTGATCCAATCGTGTATATCAGCGCATCACCGTCAGCCGTGCCAGTGTTAAAATCCGTAAAATCTCCTGATTTAGAAAAGAATAATGTTTGTGGTTGTGTTTCTGTGTTGGCGAATACAAGCCTTTGTTCAAAGAATGTAATACAGGCCGGATAGCCTGTTGTTGCTGAAAATGCGCCCAAACTCCAATCATCTGTAGCACCCAGGTTGCCACTTAATGTAATCGTATTGCTTGCTGCCTCATCAACCAGATCATTCGATGGCGCAAAGAGTATTGTATCAGAGGTAACTTGCACAATAACCAGACCTGTCTGATTGTTTGCGCTTGTTCCTGCACCTGTCGTTGTGCAGGTTTGACCAACCTTAAAGCCTTGTATTAGAAATTGAGCAGCACTATCGGTTATCCTATCATTGTGCTCAAGACCTGTGGAGTCCGGATCGCCCTCTTTAAAAGCAATCGTATTTGACGCATAGGACGGCATGAGTTCCGTTCTAAGGTCTGCATTTTCCTGTACGGCTGCGGTAACTGATGTTGCACTTGAATAGGCTGTAATCTTTGCAAATCCATCATAAAACTTAATTAGCCTTCCTACATCTGTGCTTGCAAAGGTACTAGCCGAAGCCGTTACCGTTACACTTCCTGTTCTTCCACTTGCAGTAAAAGTCGTTGTTGTCGTGTTTTCATCCAAGAAAGGACCGCGCCTAAAGTCTACATCTGCAATAGCCCAAGCTGTATGGGCCGTTCTTGATATTTTTCTAGGTGGGTGCGAAGGATGTACAACGTACATAATATCCGCAGATTGCGTAAATTTAAGGTCTGCGACCTGTGCAGAGGTATATGTTGTTGTAACTTCTACGGCTGAACCAGAGTCTACAATCTGACCGCCATCTTTATAAACCCGAAAATAGTTATTTCCAAACTCCAGAATGTAGGTCTGTTCTACATTAAACTCAAAAGGAATAATCCTTGTGGCATTAGCACTAGCTTTGACTTCAGCAATATACTCTGTACCTGGCCTTCGTGTTGCACCACCATGAGGATGCACAAGAAGGTTTTTAAGAGTTTTACAGCCATTAAAATACTTATTAATGTCGGTTCGGCCATCTAGCCGACTAGAAAGCTCTCCGGCTGTAAAGTTTGTAAAAGCAAAGGAAGCTTTCGTCATTACAACCTACTATCTACAAATGAACTGCTTTCCAGTCCTCCGGCTTCCGTACCACCTGTTAGGGCGGCTGCTGTGCCTTCTGTTGCGTCTACAAATCGTGCATCTTTCAGTTTCAATTCGTATAAACCACGCATTTGAGAGGCTAATGAAACAGAACCAATCAAAGGATAGGCAATATCGGCAGCCATAGCTGCGGAAAGTGTTTCGGTTAATAACATATCTAACTGATTGGTGTCTGTAACCCTTGCCAAATAAATAAGATTAATAGTCGATTCATCGGCTAAAATCTTACGGCCTTCGACCTTAAAGGAGATCGCAGAACTATCCAGACGAATAATTCTCAGGCAATAGGGGTCTGTAGGAAGGGTAAACTGATAGCTAAAGTCAAATGCAGGACTGGCACTATCGGGGGAAAGGGTTGCTCTTGTTACAAGACAATTCCACGGATGGGAACGAAAAACACCATCCCTGATGCTATCATATCGTTGGTTGCAAATTCTGGCGGCTTTACTGTCCTCTGTGAGAGAGACAATATTACTTGCGCCTATCTGATTAAGCGCAGAATTACAAATATCAACGACTGATGGCATGATAAATCCTTATTTTGAGGAAGTAGAAGGGCAATGTTTCCACTGCCCTTCTCAATTATTTGTTAGTCAACAACGTAGAGCATGGTTAGCTCTATTGTTCCTGTACCGGCAGCACCCGCGAGAACTACCGTAACTGGCATGCCATCTTTATTTGCATCAACTACGGTATTTTTACCCAATGCAGATGTAGCAGCAATAGCCACGGTTGTAATGCTTGTGGAAGCCGCAGCAGCCTTAAACTCATCTACGTCTAATGCTACAGTAGCATCTGCGCTAGATGTGTAAGCCGCATGACCAACACTTAATGTTGTGGATGAACCCATCGCGTCATGAACAAGCTCTCCGGAGAGTATTCTTGCGCCATTTGGCAAGTTGAACATTTCAATAACTTCATCTGCCGCTAACGATGAAGCTTCATAAAGACCGTATGCCACTCTTACGCGGCCACCTTTCTCATTAGGCTTTATCATTTCGGACGGATCGTTTTGATCCCACTTAGTTTTTTGAACAGAATAAACAGTACCCATTTTCTAATCTCCTTATGCAGATTCATCACAGGCGATGGAAACAACTTTTTCCTCTTCCATCCTAGTTGCGCCAAAAGTTGCACAATAGTATACCTGTGTTGAGTAAGATTTATCGGAACGCTCATCAATTCTTGCCATGACATCTTTACCCATAGCGAGTTTGATTCCATCCTGTGCCCATGCAAAACATGTGCGGATGTTTGAAGCGACTGCAAGTCTGTTGCTCACGATGAAGGTGAACCCCATGAATTGATTCACTTGGCCTTGAACCAGAGCTTTTACGGTGTTGAAGTCACTTGATGTTACTGAAGTGGTGTTCAACAAAGCTTCGATCTGGTTAGGACCAACGCAAATGTATCTTGGGATTGACGGATCAACGTCAAGCAAGTCCATAGCCTTCTTAGTTGCTATTAGCTTTGCAATGGACATGTCAGCAGAGCCATGTGCGATTGTGTTTGCAGAAAGCATTGTGGTAGACCCAGAACCGCTTTTCCCGGTTTTGGAAGTACCTGTTGCTGCTGCGATAATCGCGTCATCCATAGCGCGGCCAACCGCATAACTTGCGGCTTGTGCATACACACTTTCTGGAGATGCCAACATTGCTACCTTATCAGCATCGTCAATAAGGTCTGCCCACTCGTATGTGTCCATCGTGACCATTCGTCTTGAGTGTGGTGTTTCTACGAGGGGTGTATCACCATGCCTCGTAGTCTTTCTGACAGCAGCAGTAGAACCAATCTGGTCGAAAAAAGCCTTCTCACCAGTAACACTTTCCTCAGAAACAGCACCGCGAAGTAAACTTCCGCGCTGTTGAGCAAGCATCGTAATATTGGAACTAAACTGCTGTACAAAAGCTGTAGTTACTTGTGTACTCATAGTTTTTTCCTTGAAAAAGTTAAAAGATACTCGCTACCCAACAGAATGTCGGACGAAAGGTTTGCTAGTATAAGGACTTCTCCTACAAGGCCCGAAGGTTATCTTGGTTTCTACACGGTAAATTCTGGGCGAAAAGCTTGTCAGAATTTAACTTGGTGTAATCATGTGTTGTAAACGTAAGGCTTCCTGTACCGCCCAATTATGTTCTGGGTCGGACTTATTCCAAAAAGGTCCATTAATACGTTTAACTTGGTTTAACTTCTCTTGTGCTTCGTTGGGTGTCATTGCACCACTGGATTTAATACCCTCAATGGTATCTTCTCCAATTTTACCACGAATAAAATCAGAAACATTAACGATTGTTTTGACAAAATCAGGGTGATCGCCCAAGTTTCTGCCATCTGCTAACTGTATAGTCGCTAGATTTTCTGTTCCAAACTCAGATAGTACAGCATTTCCGGCTTCTACTTTGTCCGAATATGCGTTGCCATACTCTCTCTGTAAGGTTTCTTGCCCTTCCCGCGCCAATGCTTCTATATTTCCTGTTGCCTGCTGACCACTTTCGTTTGAAAGCTGCAAATATCCATCCAATAACTGCTGACCTTGTGTTGGATTAAGACCTGCTTTATGCGCGGCACCTTTAAACCAACCAACCAAATCATTATTGGCTTGCTGTCCTTCTGGCATTTCTACCTTAAAGTCATACCCATCTGGTTCTGTGGGTCGGCCTAATCGTGACCAGACATCATTCCACTGTTCTTCCGTGGCATTTTTAGATGGGATAGGTAATTTATCCGCACCAATTAAACTTTGTACGTTTGCATGGGATTTAAGAAGTGATCCTAAGTCCTTGTGGTTATCAAACGCTGTATTGCCTTTTAGCTCCTCTGGGATATGTGTTCGCCAATCAAATCCTTCAGACGGTGCTTCCGTAGCTACTGGCTCTGCTACGACATCCGCTACCTGATCTTCACTCATTATTCTGCATCTCCTTCAATCTTTTGTTATCATCACGCAGCATGTGTTGAATAAATAGCACTACGGAACGCTGCCCTTCCCTGTAGGCTGTTTCATTGCTGTCTGGTGTGTAGGTCGTACCTTCGATCCAAAACCGCAATTTTAAATCCTCAAGAACCTTTTCTCCTGCATCTGCACCGAAAAGCTCCTTATAATTCTGTTTTAAGTTCTCAATTTCCTTCATTGTTGGTTCTGAGCAGCAGCGAGTAACGGTGCAACCTTACCGCCTGCCTCTGCTGTTTCCATCATTTGTTGTTGTTCTTGAGCCTCTTCCATCTGTTGTTGACGATCCTGACGTTTCATAGACACCTCCTGATCGGAAGAGATTGTTGTTGCAGGAATAGAGAGTGTTTTGATTAGATGTTTTGCGACCCCATCAAAATCGACATAATCCATTATCTTTGGATCAAGTTGGCCAAGAGGCCCAAGAAGCTCTAATAACTGATTAATACTTGTAATATCGCCCTGTTTCTGTGCTTTAGCGAGTGGAGAGACATATTCAATCTGTAAATCCATATCCATCATAAACTCTGGTGCTACAGGGAACCGCCCTGCCCTTGCCAGAATATTAAACGTCCTTGCAATCAATGGCTGCAACATTTCCGCTTGCAATCTGCCCAACACAGGGCCAAGCAATCTCATCTTCTCTTCGGTTCGCTGTACAACTTCCGTTGCGGTCATTTGTGGACCTTGTGCCAATATCAACTGGTCTACATAGAAAGCAGACCTTATGGCCTGTCTTCTTTGCTCTTCCATATTCAGACCCAAAGGATTGTTGGCGCCAATCTGTAAGGGCTCTATTCTATCCCTTGTTCCGGACCTATAGAAGTTCAAACCACCTGGAACTGTTCGTACAGGCAATATAAACCCATCATCAGGTACAAGAAGCGGTGGATCAACTTGCTTTTGTGCTGCCCTTATCGTTACCTCAGACATCTTATTCAGCATTTTGATGTCGCTGAGACTGGTCATGGCAGGGGAGCGGCCATAACCAATCTCAAAACTGCTCTTTAACCATCTAGGACAGGTATAAGGAAGCTCATCAAAACCACTTACGGAGAGAATAATCTTCTCATCAGGCTCTATATATACAGAAGCATAAGGCTTATTTTCAGACGTTAGTTTCGTTGGATCACGGTCATCTCTAGGATAGACGCAATGGACAATTTCCGTAGTCTCAAAAGGATTTTCCCTATACTTATCTCTTAACTTCTTCGACAGTTTATCCTCGCCAAAGCGGGTTATCACTGCTTTTAAAGGCATTTTGAACTTCCGGTAGACTGTATCTACTCTGCCCTTATCATCTTCTGAAAGATAACATTCACCGATATGTCGGGTGGAGAAGCGGATGTCGGTGTCTGGGTCAGCCTCAATGAACATTACAGCCGTACCGAAAGTAATCAAATCATGATATAATTCATGTATCTGTTCTTGGAAATTAGACCGCGCAAAGGTCTTATACATCACATCTTCAACGGATTGCAGCCATTCCCTTGCGCTATCATCTCCATTCAAATCTGTTTGTCTATACTCTAATGAAAACCACTTTACGCTCATATTCGTCAGCATACCGTGTAGAGAAGCCGATAACATTTCCGCAGCGTGAATAGCCGTACCATCAAAGATATATTCGGTCATCTTATCGCCCGCAGACCGCTTTCTACTGATGTTCGCCTTTCTTGGTACGATAAAATCAGCTATATCCTGCCAATGGCTTTCCCAAGTTATGCGTTGCTGTTCTAGTGTACCTAGCCTTTTTAAAAGCGATACCGCTACATCATCAGGCATTATGACCCCAATTTCTTCTTTTTATTGTTAGAACCAGTCAAAATTGGCTTTCGTATCGGTGCCAACTCATTCAAGCCTTTTGTGCTCGTTAAAATCGTAGAAGACGATCCACCACCCTGCATTGTTTCCCCTTCACCATAAACAACCTCATTAGGATTTACCGCCTCTTTTACTGGCTCTTGCGGTGTAACCGGAGCAGGTGCGACAGGCGCAGGAGTTGTTGGTGGAGATGTTGGTGGTGTTTTTGGTTGTTTTGATCTTAAAAATCCCATATTAATCCTCCACAACCTTACTACCTGCAAGCAATCCTTTAGGACTGGTTAAGATAGTGGTCTTATAATTTACTTTTTTAGGGTCTTTCGCCTTTTTTTCAGCCATTTCTGTTACTGCCGTATGGGGTTTTACCACCTGTGGGGGTGGTGCAGGAGGTATCGGGGGTGGCTTCGGGGGTTTAAGAAATCCCATTATAATCATCTCCTATTTCTTTAATATCCATATCCCAAACAAATAGGGGTGTAGAAGGACCAACATAAGCTCCGGCAATGTTGTACTCAAAGAAATCCAAAGCCTCGTCATCTGTCATTCCATCCCTATCCTTCAAAATACCAATCACCTTATCGGCACTATAAACCACCTTGCTGTTGTCTGATGCCACACCAATCACAGCATCATCTAAACCATCGGCTGTTAACAAATCACTCATATCGCTACCTGTAATGGGTTATACTTATTATCCGCTAATGCTTGTGGCGGCCTGATATGGTTCTGATATTCGTCAAAACCGACAGCAAATGTTCTCCAAGCGTCAGCGGCATGGGAAGACCAGTCATGAACTGGTGTTGCTCTAAATGTCCTCATCCTCTCATTATATGCACGATGATACTGCCTTAGTGCTTCCAAGCCCTCTTTGCACTTATCCCTATCAAAATAACATTTCGTAATAATCATCTTCGCAGCATGGATACCATCTTCAAGACCAAGCTTCGGCACCACACGAAAGTTAATACCCAGATCATACGCGACTTCTCTACGAGTTTTTCCGCTACCCAACTCACGAACCTCAATATCGTGCGGAGCATTGTGGATACCATATAAATAATTCTTCTCATGCAGAACCCTCGCATAATGCGGCAAGCCCTCTCCTCTCGCCTCGTAATAATCAATAACATGTACCGCACGACCTATATTCTGGGTGAAGAAAACAGATGTTGCGTCAGAAACACCTAAATCCCAATGGGTATCAACCTTATGCGTAGGATCATAAGGCACATTACATATCCTCCCTGCCTCCTCTGCGGCCTGTAACTCCTTCCCATATATGGCACCAGGTACATTCGCTACCCAGGAACATTCATATTCCTGCTCATACTGGTCAGCAGTCATCATAGTTCTGGCTGCCTCTAACTCTTCATCATCCAAAATATTTGTCTCTGAAGCCTTATAAATAGCCGTATGCCATGTGTCCTGCCCTTTAGCCTCTTCATAGAGGTCATAGAACGCATTTTGGCCTCTAGGAGTGCCCACAAAGAGCGCATAGCCCTTCCTATCAGACAACGCAGGTCTGATGATCTCAGGAAACAAACTCTCAGGCATATCGGCCATCTCATCTAATACACAGCCGTCCAGATATATCCCTCTCAGAGAATTTGGATTCTCTGCGCCCAAGAGTTGTATCCTTGCACCGTTAGGGAGATCACAGCGCAACTCAGTTTCATGGAAGCGAACCATAGGTATATTTTCTGAAAACTGCTTCAGATAATCCCATGCGACTGCTTTAGCCTGCTTATAAGACGGAGCAATGTAAGCAAATCTCGGTTTCGCCTTATCACAGAGAATAGCATCTCTCAGAAGATGATTAATAGCCATAACAGTCTTACCCCATCTCCGGTGACAAATGACTACACCCCACCGTTTTTTTGCGAGAGCAGCGTGTAATTGCTTCTGTAGCGGTCTTGGACTGTACGGTATAGTAATATTCATTGAGGCTCCAAGTGAGTGTCTTGTGGTCCGGATTAGAACGTATAAGCACACGCGGCCACTTTTGGGGGTAGGTGGGGTTAGCGTTTTTCCTACAGATTATAAAGGTCTTAGGTAGTTATCCTGTGACCAACTCCAATAGAATTAATAACTTAGCCGAGCTAGTGACAAATCCAGTGCCAAAAAGAAATGATATTAAACTTTTAATTGATGCCTTGCCCTATCCGGTCAGAGCTTATGTGCGCGACTTGTGACAGACACAACACACACAACA
>VTLG01004354.1_pt1 | contig 24283 bp, 30 predicted proteins | sample 4694571 | NCBI WGS metagenome assembly VTLG01 (sample SAMN12604809, study PRJNA352737) | marine metagenome | biome: ENVO:00000447; feature: ENVO:00000209|ENVO:00000569|ENVO:01000036; material: ENVO:00002151; isolation source: viral sequences binned using virsorter ...
GTCAAAATCTAATCCTGCTTTCTTTACACGTTTTGCAAAATCAGTCAAAACTTTCTGTGGAAATGGAATTAAATTTGAATATCCCTTTCGTTCTTCTAGCTGTTTAATTTCTTTAGTCGCATTTTCAACCTCAACGGATTCTACATAATCTCGTCTATTGTTAAATGTGATGCCATATTTTTGCTCTACAAATTTCCAGCCGAATGTCTTGGCCATTAAGTCATAAACAAACTCTCTTGGGTCTGTATCGCTCGGAATCTGTTTTACTCTTGGGAGTTTTCCTTGTAACAGTACATCTGCCGTTGTAAGGAAATCATCTTTGTCTATTCCACCACTTTTCTTAGCATAATCTTTTAACTGTTTACCTACACTCTTAATAACTACTGGTATTGGCTCTGGGCCCTTATCCTTTAAATCCCAACGTATTTCATTCATTTTAACTTGTTTGAGGGCTTCTTCCCAAATACTCTTACGGTGTGGATTTAAACTTTCTACTTTAGGTTTAGTATCTATTTTTTCTTTCTTTCCACCCTCTGCTTCAGTTGCTTCTGGCTCTTCTTCCTCATCCTCTTCTTCCGACTGCTTATCCTTAAGCTTTTGAATCACTAGGTCAGCTAACTTGTCTAACTTTTCACCTTCTACGTCTTCTGGGTCTGGTTCGTCTTCTGGTTCTGTATCCGGTTCGTCTTGGTCACCTACTGGTGCTTCGTCTTCGTCTTCTTTCTCATCATCCTCTTCGGCTTTCATTCTAGCTTTGACTCTATCCCCCAAATCTGTTTCTTCATCTTCCGGTTCTGGTTTCTCATCATCACCTTCCCATCCAGCGTCCAATGCATCATAGAACTTCTTCTTAGCATCACCTTTCAATTCTGAAGGGCTCTTTACCTTAAACCTCTTGAGCGTGGCCTTGACAAATTTTTCATATTCTTCACCATCACCTTCGCCGTCCTCCTCAGAAACCTCTTTCTCTTTCAGCTTCTTCTGGACTTCACGCATCATCTTAGCGTGTTCCTTTTTTTGCTGTTTGTCTTGATTGAGTACGTCTTGTATTACACCTAGTACATCAGCCATTGTCGCTCTCCTTGAGTAATTCTTTTTCTTTGTCTTGTTCAGTTTGAGGTTCCACTAAAGTTTTTTCTTCTTTTTGAGAATCACCAGATAATACACTTTTAACGGCATCAGTAACGCCTTGAAGATGACTAAATGGTGATTTTCCAAAATATTTTGGGTCTGAAGCTGGTGACATTATTTCTCCTGCGGGTTATATTCACTTACTATAGCAACTAAAGAAGGAGCTATTGCACTCCATTGAGTTTGAAGCTTTAATATATCAATACCCTTTTCAGCTGCTTTTTGAACAATTTTATCTGCTTTAAGTTTTGAGATTTTTAATTTCTTCATAATGAAATTCACTGCATCAGAAGCCCTCTCATCAATGTGAGTTTCATATTTTAAGGTTTCACTAATCTCACTAATATATTTATAAATAAACGAATTGTCAAAATACTCTGAAAAGACCATATTAGCCATAAATCTTGCATATTTTCTACTCAACTGTTCCATCATAAATAAATCTATTTGATTAATCTTTTCAGTTCTTTTCCATTCTGACCTAATTTCCAAAAATTGGTCTAACACCTTAATAGCTTCTTTTAAATAATATTCATCTTTCTTGGAATATCCACTTAATGAATTAACCATTTCATCAATGACATTATAAGCTTCTGGTGAGGTATGCATATATTTAGTAGTATAGTTTTTATATGTAACTTCACATTCACGACCTAAAGTTTTTTGTATTTCTTGTGGTTCATAAGAGAAATCTATTTCTTTCCACTTTTTACCTTCTTTAATTACTTTTAATTTTAGGCCTTTACGAACATCATTAAACATAGATTTAGTATCAGCATCTGATAATGATGTTGGAGTGCCTAAACGAAAAGACTCAAAGTCACCCTTGACGGCAGCTGCTCGCATTTTAGAAGCTGACATCCCCTCTACCCCTTCAGCATCAGGATCACGCTCACCTGCGCTTACTACCTCAATGTTATCAAATTGATAAAAACCATGAGTCTTATCTTCTCCGTTATATCTATCTAATATTCGTTGAAAATCTTGAACTCTGTCACTCCCGACTACCATAACTAAAGTGGTATAACCCTTATCATAGAGTTCTACCGCAATATCAAGAGCATGTTTACCTGTACTTGCAACAATGTTCCTTTTATGTTTTGGGAACATTTTTCTAATATATTTGATTTTTTGAGTTTGGTTTAATGGATTCTTTTTAGCATCTTGTGTATGACTTGGAAAAACTAAATATTTTCCCCCCTTTGACTTAGCTACATTCTCTACGGCTATGATGAGTTTTTCATGCCCAACTGTAGGTGGATTAAATCTGCCAAAAGTGAAGACTATAGTATCTCCACGTTTTTCTGTCATGAATCTTTGATAGGTTTTCATCCTCTTACTCCAACAATAGCTGTAACTTTTCGTATTGGTACACTTCTTACATTTTTGCGAGTTTTAGATATACTCTTACGACTAAGAGTTGAACTCAAAGATTTTGTCCATTTTGGAATTTTCTTTGCCGGAAGAGAAGCTTCTGTTTCTATTTCTTTTTTAAATGTTTTATAGGTTTTCATTACTTACTTATCCCAGGCCTTGGCAGCCGTAAAGTTTTGATGTGCAAATTCAAGTCTATCTACCAACTTGACTGCTTTACCCAAATGATCAATACACACAAAACCCTCGGGCTGTGTGACTTTATACCCATTATTGGTACGAACAAATGTATCCATAACTCCTTTTGACTTCTCTAATTTACGAATAATCATGTCTTTAGCATCAACTAACAAGTTCTGCATATCAAATATCTTGACCAACTGACTTGAACTAGAACGGAAAAACTTCATATAAGTATCCATCTTCATTTGCTTAATATCTTTGACTTGCTGTCGTTTCACCTTATCAACATCCTTCTTGAGTTTGTCATAGATATACTCTATCAAGCCCTTAGTATGCATTCTGGTATTAGTAATCTTTTCACCAGCTCTGACCTTGGTATTGTTAAAAGTCTTTACGAGTATCTTAATTTCATCATCTTCTGCAATATGAGTTAATACATCCGCTTTCAGTGTATGAAATGTCTTTCCCGCTTTTGATAAAATCTTGGTTATTGCATCTGTTTCAGCTTTATTAAAATTGATAGTTCCAGAAGTGTCTTTATAACTTGCATCTGAGAACCATACACCAGCATTCTTAGCCAATCCTCTAAGGTTAACAGTGAACGAAGCAGACATATCTTCCATCGTTTTACCATGATAAGTAGTATGGAAAACGATCCCCATAGTGGAAGATAGTATCCGCGACGCACTTTCCATTGGAACGGCGTAGACTATCGTATTCGGTTGGAAAGTTATATATTGCTTTCCATCTATTGTTTTCTTCTCCAAGTCATCTTGCGTGAACATCATATCACCTTGGAGTACATCTTTAATGCCAAGTTTTGACAGTTCAGTGAGCGCCACCTTTAATTTTTGGTTAAGACCAGTGCCTGGATGATTACGGTCAATGTCATCTATTGTATAGTTTATCTTCGCGTTCTTGTTGAACACACCTTTCGTTCCAACAAAGAACTGATCGTTTTCAGGGTTAATACCCGCGAAGACAGCTGGGGCGCCATCCCACTTGACTGTCACATTAACGCTGGATTTTGCATTTCCAGCGAGCATATCGCGTAAAGACTGAAGGAAGTTGATTGCTCCCCTTGTTCCTACTACGCCATTATTTAGAATCTCATCTTCTAGATGCTCTAAATGTAGGTTCTTTGCCTCTGTGAGGAATCCATCAAAACTAAGCACCGTATTTTCCTTTAAATTTCTTTGCATCTATTATTGAGGCACCTTCAAATACAAATGAAAATTTCTCACTACCTGCATTAGTTCCCATTCGATTAAGACTATAAGTTGGTTTTCCATCATCATCTACACCCATTACAAAAGAGCTTTCTAATGCATAATAATCTTTTGTTTGTCTAGCGTCTGCATGAAATCCAGAGATGGGGAGAGTTATCCCTTCAATATCATTTCTCTTTTTGTCTGAAAATTCTTTCGCACCACCCAAATAATCATAAGATTTTTCAGCTGGTGAAGAAGAACCATATACTTTATAAACTGGTAATAGTGTTTTACCAAAAAACATCTCTTTTTGTAAATCAATGATCTCATCTTTTAATTTATTCATATCTCCATCATTAGATGAGATCACTTCATTGAATACATAAACTGCTGTATAATTTGAAAATAGTTTAAAAATCGCATCTGGAAATAAATCTCCCTTTGATAGTCTACCATCCTGTTTAAAAGCAAATTCTGATAATCCTTTAGCTCTTTTTTGGAAATTAGATAATCTTTCATTAACTTCTGATCTTAAAATGTTTATATGTCTTTTTGATAATTTGGAAAGTTGATCGTTTAATCCTTCACATATCATACCATTTTCATCATACTTAAAACATTCCTTCAAGAACCCTTTCTTTAGGCCCATCTTTTTTTCAAGAGAAGCCAAATCTTTTTTAACCTGAGAATCAAATTTTCTAGATATACTTTTATAAATTCCACTCGCCCAACTTTTGATTTTAGTCCATACCTTTTTCAATTTATCAACTACTGAACTCATAAATTTACCAATTTTACCTAAAAACCCCTCATCAATCATAGTATTCAACATTACATCATAAGCAGGTAAATTATATTTTGATTGTAAAAGACCTGTAATTTTTCCTAATTGGGCTCCACCTCTTGCTTTCTTTAAAGATACTTGAAGGAATTTTATTTTAGAATCTACAAGAGTACATACACCATTAGAATCATATTTCACTTTATGTTTACTCATACCATCTATAAGTTCACTAGCAGAAACATTGGAAATTATTATATCTGCCGTATTTTCTTTAGATCCTTTAGTGCTAGCATTTTCTTCTTCAGCACGATAATAATCAGTTATTCTTCCATGAACTATATTGAATCCACCAATTAAAGGTTTAACTTTATCATTTCTGAAAGTAGTCATACCTGCAGCAAGACTAGCCAATTGCATCCAATCTGCAACAGGCATTTTATCAAGTTTTTCCATTATTTTTGCTATACCACCTTGATCCCAATCTTGACCGTTATTGAATACTTTTTTAATTTGTTTGACATACGAATCATGTAACTGTACAGATGGAACTCCACCAGCAGATCCAAAATCATCTAATATTTTACCACCATCAATATACAATCCAATACATTGAGCAGTCTCTAAGGAATCGGCTTTCCAACTAACTCCTGTAGTATCTTTATAATGATTAAAATAGGTACTAATAGTACTACCAGTACCTATTAACTTAAAGTTCTTTTTCTTAACTTCTAAATAAACCTCTGCACCACTACCAGAACCTAATTGAATTTCTTGAGCACCATCTTTAGGTTCAGTCTTTGTAAATATAGTTTTTTCATCTATATCAATACCAAGTAAAGACGATAGAGAAGAAACCTTATTTTTCTTGGGGATTACTTGTCTTCCTGGCCCATATTCTGTTTTAGTTATACTAGCTTCTATTAAAGAAATCAATTCTTCTCTAAAATCAGGTTCTTCTAAAATATATCCCCTAAATGTCTTCATTTTTATTCCCCAAAAGATTACAAGTATTCGTAATATTTATAATCAAGCAGTTCTAGGTTCTGGTGGGTCTGGGTCTGGAACTTTGCAAAATTTCTTGTGAGCTTCAATGAAAACCTCAGCTTCAAGAGCATGCCAACCTATGCATGTCTTATCATCCATTACTTCTGCGACCAGATTACCGTACTGGTCTTCCATAATGTAGACGAGGTTATTGAGGAATGTGTGTGATTTGTCTGTGATGAAAAGGCAATGAGCCATTACACCCAGTTCTGGATAGATATAATAATGGCCTGGTTCAAAGGCCATTATGGCGGGAGCATTTAGTATAGATTTTTTAAACTTCTCCTTTCTAAATTCATCTAAATCTACTATATTATTCTGGCTCACCTGTAACCTTCAGTGGAAAGTTATGTTCACGAGCAGATTCTATTACTTCATATATCTTAGCTTCAGCTATCTGAAAATCATAGACCCCAACAACAGCTTTACCTTGTTTATGTATTTCTAGCATGATAGAATTTGCTTCTGGTTCAGATTTACTAAAATATGCCTGAAGAGTCCACACAACAAACTCCATTGGTGTATAATCATCATTATGATAAATGACCTTATATTTCCTTGGAATTTGTGGTATTTTCGTCTTCTTCTTCTTTTTAGGTGGACTATCCAATACTTCAGTTTCACCAACCGAATGCATGTGTTCCATGCTATGTTTCTGTATTGATGGTTAACTTCTCTGGTGCTCCCTGTATTGGTGGTGGAGCTTGTTGTTGTTGCTGTTGTTTCATCATTTCTTGTTGTTTTTCATACTCATCTTTATTGATGAAATCAGCATTGAATGATACACTTCTTCGCTCTTGGTCACCTTCAGTTTTGAATGGATACACACAATGCTGGAGATGTGCGGGAAAAATAAAAAACTCACCTACTTTTGGTTTAACTTTAACTAAGTTACGAGTCAAACGAGAATTTACATGCCCAGCTCCAATAAAACAAATACACCCATCATCATCTCTTTCTGGTTTAGTCGATGGTAAAAATTCTGGAACTTTGAGATACATAACCGTTGACATTGAGCATTCTGTATGAACATGAATTGGATTATATTCTCCTTCCCATTGGCTAATAGTCCAACAACTTTTCATTTGTGTGAGCCATTGTACGTCTTTAATTTTATCAACATCATAAACGGTTGCTTGTTGCATTGAACAAGCTTTAACATATTCACCAATGACATTCATAAGCCAATGGAAAACTGTTCCATCTGCAACTTTATAATCCATCATCATTTGATGTGGAATCAAAGGCTCATCTTGAATTTGTCCAGCAAGATTTTCACCCCAATTTTTACGATCTGGGTCTTGTAGTACTTGGTCTGTGATATCAAGCATTGCATCTATCATAAATTTCGGAAGCATTACTCGCCATAAAGTATCAGCCCAAGGCATGATAGGAACAACCTCAAGTTGTGTCATTCCAGCTTTACCTGCTTTTCTCTCTAATCGTTCTTGGTTTCTTCTTTGCTGTCTATTCATAATCGAATCCCGAAAAATCTCGCTTTTTAAATTTTCCATTTGTTGCTACATCAAATGAGGGTGTATCATCTTCTTGGCCAGTATCGACCAATTCATCTTGAGCTGCTTGACTTACATCAAACAATCTCATTTTTGCTCTATCAATACCAACCACGAATTTACGATTTATAGTTGGGTCATTATATCTATTTTTCAACTGTTTGACCAAGATTTGTCCGAGCTGTTCCATCTTTTCTGTTGAAATAATAGCAAACATAAAATCTGCCGTAGCAGGCAATCCAAAAGACTCACTCGTATCTTCCAACCCCACATCCGTATTGGAGTAACCTGACCTTGTTGTTTGAGTTGCCGATACAATCGGAATCTTATTTTCCACAGCGAATCCACGAAGCTCTTCAGCAATGGATTTGATATATGTGTAGGAGTTGACATTTGCACCTGCCTTTATTCTAGAGGATGTACATATATTAATATAATCAACAAAAATTATATCAGGAACAAATGATCTTTTAAGATTCAATTCATTCAGTAATGCACGAAAATGATTAACACTTGCCGAAGCTGTAGGATACTCCTTGACAATTAATTTACCTTTAATTGTTTTACTTAAATTATTAATTTTCCTATCATAAATGTCTTTAGGTAAATCATGTAAATCGTCTATTGAAACATCTAGTAAGTTAGCGTCAATTCTTTCCGCAATCTTCTCTTCTGCCATCTCTAATGTAATATAAAGTACATTTTGATTTTGAGATAAACAAGAAGATGCCACATGGCACATGAATAAAGACTTACCAACTCCAGTTCCAGCAAGACAAATATTTAATGTCTTTTGAGGTAGACCACCTTTGGATATTTTATTAAAATATTCCAAATCAAACGGAATACGCTCTTCCACACGATGATAATAATCAAAGCGGGCATCGCTATCATCAAGGTAATCATGACCAACATGAGGATCGAAGCTAACAGCAAGGGCACCAGAAAGAATATCTGGAATAACACCTTTGTTAGCCTTAGACTTCGGATCATCCAAGATTGAGATGGACTCGACCACTGCATTGTAGATTGCTTTATCCTGACAAAATCTTTCGGTGGTGTCCAATAACCAGCCAATATCGGTATATTCTTCCGTATCTGAATTAATTTCATCTAAAAGCTCCATTGATTCTTTAAACTCTTCTTCATTAATTTTCATCTCTTGAAGCTCAATCACCAAAGCTTCTTTTGAAGGAAGAGTATTGTATTTAACTACAAAATCATTTACCTTATCATAAACTATCTTATCAGCATTTTCAGTGAAATAATCAGCTTTCAGAAAGGGCAAAACCTTTCTGGTATATTCCTCATTCTGTAACAGATTCTTTAATATTGCTGTTTCTGTTTTCATTTTCTGCAGATTCCCATAAAATTTCAATTATTGCTTCACCAATATTCTTTTCAAAGATTTCTCCTTGCTCATCTGTAATATTTCGTTCTCCAACATCATTAGGTGCCATTACTATATCATATTCATAATCACAATCAAGAGAACCATCTTCATTTAATGATGGATGTGTTTTAAAGTTTTTATACTTTAAAATAACATGCGAAAATGGGCCCTCTATAATTTGAATACAAAGATTTTTATCGTTAGCATCTGATGGATCTGGAACTACCCGAAACCAATTATCCCTCAGTTTCCTCTTCGGAACTATTGGTGCTAAGTTCGGCATCATCACCCCTTCCATAAGTAAATTCTTTATTAGCCACCACCTCTAAGGCTTTCATAATATCATCTGTAAAATATTTTTCTGCTTCACTCATTATTTGTTTACCAAATATTTTTGAACCATCTGGTAATTCATAACGAGTTGATACTTTACTTATTATACCATATTTTTCAGCTAAATCAAGCAAACCATAATGTCTATTAAGTCCTTGATCATAAGTCAAAAGAACATCTACTTTTTTATTTTCTTTTGTTAATCTTGATTTAAAATTCTTACAATGTATGACATTGCCAATAACGTCAGTTCCATCCTTTTCTTTCCTTCTTGATAGGAACACAATATTAGATGCAGCATATTGAAGCCCAGAACCACCACCCATTACATCTTGTGGAAACATAGTACCAACCTGTTTGTATGTATGATTAGTGACCAGTAAAGGAATACCAGCCTTGGCAAGTTTAAGTGTCAGAACCCGAAAAGCACCCTTTACGATTCGTGCTTTGGTCATATCAACTTTGTCAGCACCTTCAGATACATCTCCAACTTCTTTAGCTGTAGACAACATTCCAAGACTATCAAGACAAAGTAATAATGGTCTATCACCTTTTTCTATATGTTTATCAACTACTCTGGAGGCTTGATGAGCAAATTCTTGAATAGTAGCTACTGGAAGTTGAATGAAACGAGAAGTGTCAATTTCTCGTTCTGCAATCATCTCTGGAGTGAGAGCAGATTCAGACTCAAAGTAAAGAACACCACCGCTAGGATTATCTGATAAAAACTGTTTACAAATACCAAGAAGAAAAAAGGTTTTCCCTGTAGCAGATTCTCCTGCGAAAGCAGTAATTTTATTTGTTGGTAACCCTTTGTAAAGACTTCCTGAAAGTAATGCATTAAGTATATAACTCCCTGTATCAATATAATCATTTACATTTCCTAACATTCCATCTGCAACTTTAGACGCATATTCATTTCCAGTTGCAGATATTAATTCATCAAAAAAATCATTCATAATCACTATTCCTTTTTTGTATTTCAGTCATTACTCTCATAAGTATATAATTTAGTTGTACTCTATCGCTATAAGACTCTGACCTATCTCTATCTCTTAACAGTTCTTTATAGTGTGTTTTTAAGTCTTCTATAAACCATCCACCATAATCAATCTCCTGGCCATCCATAATTGTTCCTATTAAGTGAAAAAATTCATAATAGTAGATTTTCTTTCATAATCCCAACCAATAGTTTCAAGTAAACCTTTCATCGGATCAAGAAATGATTTTTCAAACTGCCGGTCATAATCTATATAGTTTTCCAATTTAAATTCCTTTGGTAAAGTAGTCAACATAGCAATAGAAGAATCACCAGTAGGATTAGGTTCTTTCAAATATGTATATTTAATCTTTTCCCCTTCCTGAATTATAGGATATTTCTTGGTCAACCTATTTTTCTTCAACATCATATTATAAATCAACGAACCTTTGACATGCAATGGTGTAGACTTACGATAAATTGAAGCTGGATCAGCATACTTTTTAAGACCTTTAACAGACCGTGGAAATGAAACATCTTCAGCAGGAAGACTCTTGAATTGTGTACGATAAGTATCAATAAAGTCTATAACATCATCTTCTGTTCCATTCATTACAATCTTGAAAGCCTGTTTCAGGGCATTACGAACTGTCTCTGGAGTTGAAGATTTAATAGCTTCAATCCCCATAATTTTAAGTTTAGGTTCTTCATACTGAACACCTTCTGAATTATGAACATTCAGGATATAATGTTTCTTAGCAGTCCAGATACCAACATCAGCCAATACCTCACGTTTCATTACCATCTTTTGTTGAAAAGCATTAACATACTCTCCCAACTCATCATAACACTTGTCAATTACATCTTGGAGTTTCCCATCACAAACCGTGTCCATAAACTTAATGGTTTTATCTGTATCGGAAAGTCCTACCTTCTGTACGAGTGGGTCAAGAGCAACATACAAAGAATCAGTGTCAGAAGCAATAACATAATCTTTTCCATCAGTTTCTAATAATTTATTTAAGTAATCATTGACTGTATTCTCAGCCCAACGAATAGAAAGTTGACCAGCAACAGATACCGCCTCAGCATTCCTCTCATCATAATAACGAAACCACTGATTACCAAGAGCCCCATAAGCTGAGTTAAGAGCAATCTTCAAATTTAACTGAAGATTATGATATTGAGCCAATTTGTTAGAATCAGCACTACTACCTTTTTTCTGTTCTTCAATCAATAATTTTTTATACTTCACACGGTCAGTATACATCTTTTCCATTAAAGCCGGAAGAAACCCTTGTTTATTTCTGGTATAAAGAGAACCATTTGGAGTCATAGTTAAATTCTTCTCTTTAAGGAAATTTGTATCAGTATCACGATTAAGCATAGATTCCACCATAGAACCCTCAAAATAATTTACTGATTTATCTACAGAATGCATTCCAACTAATGTTTCAGGAGAAATGTTGTACTGCATAATCAAATGTGGATACAGAGAATTCAAATCAAAACTACAAACCCATTTATGTCTACCTACCTGTGGAGTTTTTACATAAGCACCTTCATAAGTACTAGTTTTTTCATCATGTTTCTTTTGGGGAATTACAATATTCTGTTCTCTAAGATGATTATAAATTATCATATCCCACATCTTCACAGGACTGAATACATCATTATAATTAATTTTAGCCATATAAGCCAAAGAAATTACCATTTCAAGAACTTTGAGTTTTTGTTCTATTCTCTCAACCAAAACAACATCATGTACATTATAATCTACAAACTTTTGAAAATTAGTTTTGTATAATTCATGAAGAGTATTTACTTCAGAGTAGTCAACCTTCTTTTCTCCTAATTCTACATAAGCGATATGATTTAGGGCAAAAGATTCATGATTCCTGTAAGTAAATTTGGTATAACAATCCATATAGTCTATACTTGAAATTCCTACCAAGTCATAGACTTGCTGTTTTCTACCACCCATCAAATTAATTTCATTCTCTTTAAGCCATCCCCAAGGAGAAAGCTTATTCATCATTTTAACACCTAATACTTTTTGAATACGATTTACAAGATATGGAATATCAAAAAAACGAGTATTCCAACCAGTAATAATATCTGGATAATTTAATCTCCAATCTTCAATAAAGTTAGTTAAAAGAACCTGTTCGTTTTGACATTTTATGTATCGTACTCCAGTTGGGGGGTTATAATCACCACAAGCATAGACCTTAAAATCATCACCAATCTTTATAGAAATAGCAAGGATGGTTTCATTAGCTTCTCTAATGTTTGGAAATCCATTTTCTGAACTACACTCAATATCAATATATGCAATTTTAATCTTAGATAGATCATAATCTATCATACCTTGATACTGGTCAGAAATAAATGAATATTGGAATTGGTCAACCCCATAGATATCAGAACCATAGTCTCGCATAGCCTGTTTGGCCTCTTTTATAGAGCCCCACTTAACAGGAGAAACTACTTTACCGTCTAAAGTTTTCCAATTTGATTTTTTCTGTGATGGTACAAATATGGTAGGTTCATAGCGAACTTTTGTTTGAAAAGTTTCACCATGTCCATTCACCCCCCTCAATGCAATAAAATTACCATGAGGTTGAACATTAGTATAAAACATTAATAATATTTTTGATAGGAGATTTCTAACTTGTCAAATGTATTATAACACCATTTGATGTGCATGTCAATCCATTTGATGCGACCAGAGAAGGCCCCAACTAAGAAGAGAAATTGTAGGTAAATTTTGAGTGTAATACCTATCAGAACAAAAGACCCTCTTTGTATACGGTCTTTCCCTTTATTCGTAAAGCTGTCATTATTTTTTGACGGTTTGAACCATCTTTTTTGAAAGAACAATGTACCCATCCGCTGTTTGGTTTTCCCTTGGTATAAAATTCTAAAATGAGCTGGTCAAAATCAAGTTCTTTACTTATCCAAGTTGCGACTTCTGCATTTGGTGTTCCCAGCTGTTCAAAATCTGCTGCTTCGCCATTACAATGTTGACTGGTCTTAGAACCGCCAATCTTACCATTCAGTTCTGGTGACCTATAGCCCGAATTGATTGTAATAACTCCAAAATGTTCTCTCACTGGTTGAAGTACATGATTAGTTAAAACAGTAAGATTTACAATTTCTTCAATTCCAGGCTCATTTGAAATACCTAGTCTATCTGCTGTTGAACTTTTTACTAGCTCATTTAACCAAAAATTTTGTGATAATCTCATAGTTTCTTTCACGGTTGCACTATTTCAATTTCCCTTGTGTTTGGGTCAAATCTAACTTTAATATCTAACTCTATCGGTAAAAGTTTCCCATCTTTTAAATTTATAGGCAACTTACCCTCAACTGCACCTATTAATGCTTCTTTTGCACTTGTAAAGGTATGAGATGGGTCTTTTTTGACGATCTCATCCAGTTCTTTTTTGGCTTTATCTGGGAGAACATCATCAATCATTTTTTCTACATGGTCTTTTGCTAGGTCTTGAGCCCTATCAATCACTAATCCAGCAACCACATTAAATAATAATCCTGCAAGTGGTAACATAATAATCTCCTAGTTTATAACTTCTTGGTTCTCAGGTTCAATTACTTCTTTTTCTTCCTCAGCACCAACTACTTTATTTAGGATTTCAGTAACCCACTCTGGGCCACGTTGTGTATCTGGAAATCCATCTACTGTTGCTCTCCAAACAATATCAGCACCAACTTCAATAATAATGTCATCTTCTGGAATTGAATGTTTTTCAACATCAGATGGCTTACCTACAAGTTGTGGTTTATGATTTGCGATACCTGCAGTAATTTGAATACCATGAGGAAATCCATACTTTTCATTCATATAGATGCGAACCGATTTCCCACCTTCAAATACTGGTGCTCTCATACTATCAGGAATTTCTATATTTTCTAATCCCTTACCAGTAGAAGTATCAAGAACTACACCATCATCCTCTTCTTCTTCTGGTGTATCAACCTCTTGTTCTACTTTTATAGAAGTGTCTGGTTCCTCACCAGTATCTACTTTAAATGTTTCGTCTGCCATTTTATCTCCAATTGGGGGGAGCTTTCGCTCCCCGCGTCATAATTAAGAACCGATTTGAATCAGCCTTGGCTTCTTCTCATCTGGTATCACTTTCTCAAGTTCAACGATAAGCATACCGTCCTTGAGATCCGCACCCTTTACAATGATATCATCAGAAAGAGTATAAGTACGAGAAAAGGAACGCTTTGCAATTCCTTTATGAACGAAATAAGAAGATTCTTCTTCTTCTTTCTTCTCTTCTTTGGAACGAATAGATAATTGCCCATCCGTTACTTCAACCTCAATATCGTCTTTTGAGAACCCAGCCAGAGCTAACTCAATAACATATTGAAGATCATTTACTTTCCGAATATTGTATGGTGGATACCCCTGTGAATCGCGAGTAGTGTCCATATCAAACAGACGATCAAAAAGTGAATCAAACCCGATGGTAAAACCCATCATTTTCTGAACGTCTTGGGGTGTTAACGCGGAGTGTCGTGCTAGTACCATATTGCCTCCTTATAAAGCAAGGTTAATATATTCCCCATCCTGTTAGCACACAGCAATGGGATTAATTAATGAGGCCATCACCATGATGCACCTCAATCACGCCAACCCTCTCCTGAAAGAAGATGTTGACAGCGATGTTTAAATACTGTCCAAATTAGCTCAGTCAAAGAATCTGCTGTATAATTGCCAGATTCTTTGACTAATAACTTGTACTTCGTTTCCATCATATCTTCATCAATCAACCAATTTACATTTATAAATTCTGCCATAATAAAAAAGGGTGAGTGGATAGTAGGACTAGGATTTACCTACAACATTGGGGAACAAGCTACCATTTCGTAGTTGACCCTTTGTACCAGTACCCTCGCTGGAATGCGAGATGTGACCCCCAGCTGTTACCAGCTGGGTAGCCTCGGCACCACCCGTGAACTGTCTGATTATCCTCGCTTTCGTTAGGATTGTTATCAGCACATCCAGAAGCCGTCGCCTCGTTTTTCACCCTTTATTATAGTATAACATATATATATGATTTGTCAAGTACTTTGATTTACTTTTTGTTATAAATTCCCCAAAGTACCCAAATTGCTACTAAACCAACCAAACCTTCTGACCCCAGCTTGCCAACAAGAGCAACAACTGAACCTACGACATCAACGCCGAGAAAAGGAATAGTTGCACCAAAAATTACTTGAAGTACAACTCCAAGTGCTATAAGTGCAAGACCTACTTCTGTTAGACTACGAATCCAGTCTAAAACTTTATCTACCATATAAAACTCCTATGATTATTAAATTCCTGTTGAACCAAATCCACCATCTCTATTAGTCTTTTGAGTTGGCGGTACATTAGTTTCCTCCAAACTATGATATACCTTTTCTACCAATTCAGCCTGACATATTCTATCTCCATTATTTATAACCTTTGGAGATTGTGAAATGTTGGTCATCATGACAAAACATGGTTCAACATAGTCATAATCAATTATACCTTCACAATTAGTAAGATACACACCATCTTTCCAAGCTAACCCCGATCTAGTATGTAAACGAACTGAATACCCTTCTGGAATATCAAAAATCAATCCAGTAGGAATCATTACCCGCTCCATGCAATAAATGTCTATAGATTGTCCTTTTACTGGACGTTCAATAGTTCGGTTTAATGTATCTTGATTTACTTTATATTTGGTTCCTACAAGAATACATGCATGTACATCAAAACATGCAGATCCTGTAGTAGCAAAATATGGGTCTTTTACACTAGGGTCTAATTTGTAATATTTAAGTGGTTCACTGCTGCTCGTAGCCATCTTCTATTTTTTTACTCCCAATATTATATTTAGCTGTCAGACTCCATTGGTCTTTTTCTTTGAATGATAGAATCTTAAGCTGATTCAGAGGAACTACCAATTCCTCTGTCACATCAGGGCTAACCAATTTGATTAATCCCCACTCCGCCAATAAATTTGCTACAGTATTTCTTCTTGCTTGATCGTTTTCTGAAAAATTTGTGGGTTTACCGTCAAGTGCAAATAATTCTTTAAAATGAACAATAAAATATCTACCCTGCTTATGTAGGATGTGGCAGGACTGATATAAGGTTTTATCTTTGCGAGAAGCAACACCAATTCTTGTTAATGTTTCGCGTACTTTCAGAAAATCATCTGGATTTTCTAAAGTACACTCTACCATTGTATCAACTGTTACATTCATTTCTCCACTCCACCTTGATTCAGTTTGCGTCTAATATAGGCCAGTTGCTCATCTGTGAGAACTTGCAGAGCATTCTTGGCCTTTTCATTACCAAATCCATAATACTCTTTGACGATATCTAAATCGTCAAGCTTCTCAGATTTCAACCATTTACTATACCTTTTCTTCTGTCTGATACTATTTAGTAAATAATCAAACTGAAGACGCGAATCAAGGTGGTGGTTTCTATTAATTTCGTTTGCTTGAAAAATGGTGTCCATAAAAAAAGACAACCCACGATTCACAATGAAGGCGGCATACTTCTTCTCATCTTGAGAAGTGAGCATAACATCTTCTTTGGACTCGTTGATTGCCTTTAGATAATCAAATGGTGACATTATTTGTTACCTTTACTCCTGTTAGCACTGACGAGTTCTAATTGAGTGTTTTCGATGGAATTGTCACCACCATCGGATTTGTGTACGATATGACCTACATCATACTCACTACCCGATTTCAAAATATTAAAAACTTTCAATTTTTTACCTTCTTTGTCTGTCCAATCACTACGAGCAGCCAAAGTAGCACGTCTTTCAGCTGGATTTGATACTGCTTTTCCAGCTTCTACAAGTACTCCTTCATTACATAATTGTTTATAATCTCTCAATAAATCTTCTAACATTTTTCTTTCACGAAATTCCAGATGAGCTTTACCCCAAACTGTTTTAAGATATCCACTATAGCAGTGATCATTTGTCAATGCTCCCTTCTTTGGATTATTATCTTTATATTTAATTTTTCCGTTAGGATCAGTTTGATACCTATTTTCGTTAATTCTTACAACTTCGGTTTCACAAAACCATTCCATAAATCGTACTGGATCTTTAACTCTCAATTCTGGAAGATTAGTCTGATACCTTCTGAAATGTTTAGGATCTTGTAACATACATATCAAAACAAAACTATTACAAAAACTTCCTCTGGACAATGCTGTTGATTTTTGCATGGGTGCAAGACCATTAGCTATGATATTGATGATATCTTTAAGAGCTTTTAAGTTTCCTTTTTTAGGCTCATATTGATCATCCAATATAGTTTCTACTCCTTTAATTGTATAATACAAAGGAATAGAGCTATTTTGTCCGTACTCAGATTCCAAATACAGTAACATTTCAGTAACACAGAATGTTAATCCCTTTTTCTCTGGAGCATACTTATCAGAAAATTTTGAAAACTTATTTGTAAGATTGAGAATATGTTCAGATTGTGTGTCTGGATTTGTAAGAGCCACAACGAATCTTTGAACTTCAGACCAAGCTTCAATTATAAGATGCTCAAATCTTGTCAATGGTTTTGCAGAATTAGCACCTGCAAATAACATTTTTAATTGTTTAATATCTCCACTCTGAATGATGGGAGTTATTAAACGAACATTGGCTTTAACAAATACTTGTAAACACTTAGGCCATTCTTGGAAGAAAGTTCCGTCTAAATCATAAGGTATATCTCCATTAAGTACAAAATCTCTAAATGGTTTGCCAGTAGGATTTCTCCATGGCTCTTCACCTATTTTTAATTCATTCAGATGAAAAAATTTCTTTATTTCATCAATTCTATGTTGACCATCTATAATAAGAAATTTATAACCTTCATTAAAGAGGCTTTGAAAATATTCAATATTACCTTTAGTTCCACCATTATTTTTAATGTGTTCTATTATCGGTACAATTTCAGCTAATATAATTGTATCTTTTTGTGATGCTCCGCGGAGTAAGTCATACAAATAGGAATCTCTAGTGTCTGTGTCCCATGGCACCTTTAATCGTTGGAGTAAATTTGGATCGGAGTATAATTCATGATAATGTTCGATATACCATTGAATATTCAATGTGATGGGCTCCATAATTGTAGATGGAAACCACTCAACTTTCATCTCTTGTTCATGATATTCGGTAAACTTTGTTACCATTGCAGCTTCTGCCATTTTGTTCTTTTTCTCCTGACGCGTCAGGTTTATTTTAGGTTGTCCAATCAGTTACTTTCCGCAGATAGTACCTATAATTGGAGTGACTTATTTATTAAGTCATCAAATAATGATTGATAGCCAGACGGACTTTGCAAGACCTCTTTATAACTATCTCTCACTTCAGCTAACATTATATCATAGTTTTGGCGAATGTCAAGGGCTTTTTCTTTAAAATCTTCAAAAGAATCGCACCTTTGCCAATCAGCTATGTTATAAGTGTTATTTGAATCGTATGTTTTCCATACAAAAGGTATTACTCCACATGCAAGAGATTCAATGTAACGTGAAGTAGTAGCTGTCATATCTTTCCAGTTAAAACACATTGTACATCTTGCATCTTTTGCATAAGGAAATAGTTCAGACCAGTTCTTTATCCATTTATGATCTCTCTGGACTCCACTTGGAAATCCACCAATCATTATTTGAGTCAAGTCTGGATCTCTATATACCTTTCTCATGAAAACTGTTCTATCGTTATCGTCTTTCATTCTACCCCAATATACAAAATCTTTATTGGGCTCTGTCAAATCGGTCAATGGTGTATTCAATCTAGAAATGAAATGATACTTCATACCATGAACATTGCCAGGAAAATCTATCTCATCAATCGTAGTGAATGATAGAATATCCAATCCAGCAAAAGTTTTGGTTCTGAAAAGTTCTTCATCATCGCCCCTATCTGACCTCAACATTATAATATGTTTACCATCTACATAAGGCCTTAATGCTTCAAGATGTGCTTCCGACTTCGCAATGTCTCTTGGATCAATGGATCTTTTAGTATCGTAATACATGAACTCTGCATCACTTGGAATAATCCATACATCCGTTTCTTGAAGTTCTCTCTTAGGTCTTTTACCATCGAATGACACATTATAAAACTGGAAATCTATATCTTCTCTTGTGGGCATCCAGTTTTTAATTAATTCAAAATAACTATCTAGAACTGTATACAATGGTTCTTTGTAATTCACATTTGATCTTAATCTTGCAATCGTAACTTTCATTATGCTCCCACATTCCAAAATAATGCTTTGGGTTTTGCGAATTCTTTAATGAAATACCATGCCTTTGCATCGTAAGTTGGTGCAGACGGAAATGGTGGAGCATCTTCAGGTTTGATTGGTTCATCAAATCTATAATGTGATACTAAACGTATTGCTCTACCAATTTCTCTTTTATGCATCCTATGCCCCACCTGAACTACTCTTACATTAAGTTCAGGAAAAGCCATCTGGAGTCCTCTATTGATAGTTCCACTTGAACCTACTGACCAAATCTCCGAAGGTTCAAATCCAATAGATTTTCTTGCTACTTTGATAATTGAACCCAAGACTGTAGGATGTTCCAACCCCAAGGGGAGTGCAATCCTTTCGGCTGGGTTTTCTGCAACATAATCTCTTGCCTTCGCTTTTGTGTTTGACAACATTCCCATCTGCACCCATCTGTAATCTGCCCCCTCATTTAAACCTCGTATTTGATAGGGGTGAAGTTTTTCCAGATTTCTTTCAGCCATAAATAGAACTACTTTTTTTCCATACTTCCTGCAGACTATTGGGAGACTGATTTGTGCATAACCAGTCGCAGGGCATCCACCAAAGACAACTTCCTTGACACTCTCTGGCAGAGATTTGACAAAATATGACAAAATAATCTATGAACCTAACCTTGGAACCTGCATCCAGCAAATCATCACGAACAACGTGAATACCATCATGCAATTCTATGACTGGCTTTGGATTTGGGTCTTCCCAATCTTTGACAAGTTCTAAATAATATTCTGGAGATTTTTCATACAAACTCATAATATATTCCTTAATTCTTGACTAGACACAACATCAACAACTATATGAATTCTCTCATCAGTACCTCCATTAATCGCTCTATGTGGTTTTCTAACATCTAAGTACCAAGCTTCTCCAACCTGCATATTAACATCAGGTGCATTTCCATCCCAATCCCAATTATTAAAAATTACATCTTTATTAGTAACAACTGGAAAATGAATTCTAGCAAGTCTTCCATCACTCAAGCCTTGGTCGGGGTCTACCAAATCAGTATGTCTTCTCAATTCTCCACCGCCAGACTTCAACTTCATTAACCTAATTCTATGTTTATCGCCTGGTAATAAGTCCATGAGAGTTTCAATCTCTGGAAAATCTTTTCTCATTGGAGTATCTTCAATTTTCCACTCTAAACAGCCTGGATTTTCTTCTTTCCATTTTTTATTCATCTCAATAGGTTTTGTGATGAATGCAGGTTCTGGTCTGTATCCTCTTAACGAAAGAGCACTCCATGATCCCTTAGCATTATAATTTGAATAGTGATTTGTAAATTCTGGAAGTGATTCAAGTTTATTTTTAATTTTATCTAAAGCTTGATGAATCATATAAGAATATTCCCAATCAATTTTCAATTTTCTTAATGCATATTTTTCATACTCTGGAATTATTAAATGTTTTCTATCACCAAAATAACCACCATCTTTGAAATATACTCCTATAATTTCAGCAAAACTTGAAATCTTAGAACCTATTTTCTTGTATCCAGCATCAATAGCAATATTTCTATGTTTTTCATTTTCTTCAAAAATGAGTAACCAAGTTGAACCATCAATAACTGACAATAATTTGACCAATTCCCTATAATCACCAGATATAGCTTCAACAATTCTATCGCCCTTTTCCTTTACAGCAATAGTAGTAAAACCGTCTGCTGTTATTGACCGTTTAGAATTTACTATTTTAGTAATAATAATTGAATTTTCAGTTTCAACTATAGTACCGTCTTTCAAACAACTAGCAACTATATTCTTTTTTATTTCGGAAAATGGAGAACAAGCATATTCATTATGTTCTGAAAATTTATCTGCTATTTCAATAAGGTAATCTAATTCATAACCATGTTGCCATTTTTTCATACAAAAAAATCCTCCAATCCACGACTGAATAATGGAACTCTTTCTTCACCTTTACGAAACACCCATATATTCTCAATGTAGCATTTTGAAAGGAAATCATCAAGGTCTTTTTTAGTTGCAGTCTTCTTTGGTCTTTGCATATACCGCATACCCAACTGACCAATAAATGCTCCACTGTATTTAGCCTCCATATAGTCAATCAAATCATCACTTGCATAATATCGTTTCCCCTTTACCTTTGGGTCAAGAATATTAATCATGCAATAGCCACCTTCTTTGCAATGAAGATAAGACTGCTCTGTAACTGGAATGAAAAAATTATCTCTCCAAAGATCATACTTACCAAACTTTTTCCAAGATTGGTCATCCTCAAATTCAGTACCTGCTGCATATAATTCAGTAGCAAAATATGGTGGCGAAGTAAAAGTACAATCAAAATCATCTGCAAGGTCATCCCAAGGTAAATCTTCAGCACCACACCTAAAAATGGTTACTGTCTTTTTCCCTCTACTAACAAAACAAGTATCATTAATAACTTTAATTGGGTCACCTACATGCCCCAATAACTTTTCAAATCGTCTGCACATATATTGATACCTAATCCAAGTATCACCATTAGGATCACAACCAACATACATTTCAGCTTTTGGACTTGCATAAAATGCAGTTAATCTATCACCCCAACCGCAAGAAGTGTCTAACACCTTCTTTGCTTGTGTAATAGTGTATATGGTCTTTGCAACTGGAGGTTTGAATTGTGTTGCTAAATAACTACCAATTCTAAATGCACCAATATAAGTCTGTAAATTAATTTCATCATTCCCCAAACGATAGAAAAATTTAAAAAGTCTAGCCATCCTGGCTTCATGTTGTGTCCAAACTTCCATAGGTGATGGCGTAGTATGACTACCACATTTCATCCGTTCTCCATACATATCATAATCACTTATGATATTATATTCAGCTCCACAATCTATTACACCAAGACCATGTGAACTATATGGTCTACGATAATCATCATATTTTTCTAATACATCTTTAGTTTGGTCTTTTGGAGTAATATACTTATCCATATTTAAAGTACATAATTCCAAAAATCTATTATCTGCTTGTTGTGAATTTTGAATGGAAACTTTGCGGGGATAGGGAGGCTTGTTCTCAATAATAAACTTAGCTAAAGCATTTCTAATCTCTTCAGGTGTAAATTGTGCATTAATAGATTTCCAATCTTCTTTGTTTAGGGTAGGAAGACCCTCTGGCCCAATTCTATTTGTTAGAAAATTTTGAACGTCCATATAATCCTATTTAAATTCGCACTCCACCATTATTTCAGTAAGACATGCAACCAAATTAATCTCTTGGTCTGCCACGAATGCTGATTTATACTGATAATCTGCAATAATTAACACAGCCTGAGGAATAGACTGTTGCTTCAAATAATTATTTAGGCTGTCATAAAGTTTACGATAAATCCTTACCACATCCGAATCCATATTTGAATTCGCCCACTTCCGCATATCAGAGAACTTTTTACCCCGCAGAGAGTCCACCAATTCCCCTACATTGATTTCTTCTAGTGTAGTGAGTATTCCAACATCAATTTTACCTGAAGAAGCATATCGTTGAAGCTCATTTAACATTCTCCTAAAATCTGGAAAATGCTTCATGATTAATTGAACCAGAACCTTACGGTCAAACTCAATCTCTTCCTTTTCAAGAATACTTTCACAAAGTTTCAGGTACTGCTCTGCAATTTTTGGTTTTTCATTTAAAGGTATAATGAAGTCAAAAACAGCACAGCGGGAATGGATGGGAGCAATAATCCTATTAGGATAATTGCAAGTAAAAAGAAATGAAACATTATTTCCAAATCGTTCAATGAAACCTCTTAGGGCAGGTTGGACGGAATCTGGATTCATGTAGTCGGCTTCGTCCATAATAATAGCCTTACGGTTTCCTGTCATAGAAACCGAACTACAAAACTGGTTCAGTGTGGTTCTAACAGTGTCAATATTACGTCCCTCATCAGAACCATTGACCATTAGGTAATCAGTCGCAGTTTCTTCACAAAGGGCCTTGGCTGCGGTAGTTTTACCAGTGCCGGGGCCACCTGCAAAAATTAAATTTGGGACTTTACCTTGGTCAATGAAATCTGAAAAAGGCTCATGTAGATCACTTGGTAGAACGCAATCACTGATCCTCTTGGGTCGATATTTTTCAACCCATAGAAAATCATCTCGTTGCATTACAAATATACTTTCGTTATCCAGAATGGATTAGAATTGCCTTAATGACTTTGAAAATGAAATATTATTATCATTAGTACTCATAAAAAGTATCCAAGCAAAAAATCCAAAGGCCACTGCAATAAACAGTAGTGGATAATGTATGCAGATAATATAATATGAAATCATTATCATTACACATGATAAACTGTATTTAAACCATTTAAACATATCAAGCTCCAAACGATGAATCAGATTCAGTTGCAATAAAATATTGAAGATTATTAGATGTGTGAGAAAATTTAGAAATTCCTTGTGAAGTCAACTCTACGTTATAATCACCAGTATACAATTTCAAATTTTCAATCTTAAAAACCAGATTAAAGGTTTTATTAGAAGTGAAATAATCGCCACCAACTTCAGTTTTATAATCATCTGAAGCTGAATTATTAACATCTGTAGCCTCTAAGGTTATTTCTGTACCATTACCTACCACACAAATATGTGGAAGACCCAACAAAGATGCTGCTTTAATAACTTGAGTAAAGTCAGCATCTGTAAGAGTAAAGGAAACTTCAGGCTCAGGAAATGCTAATTCCTTATCTGGCGGTACTAAAATCATAGATGGATCTGCAAATACATAATTTACCTTTCCACCTACATACATACTCCTTTCACCAATTTCTAAAGTTGGATCTTGGAATAATGACAAAACTCCAAGAAATTTATTAAGATCATAAACCGCAAAATCGCTTGGAAAGGATTCGGGGATTTCAGCATTGACCAGAATATTTTTCTGAGGTGAAATTGTTCTTAATTTATTTCCTTCTTTGAACTGTAAGTTCTGATTGATACTCGCGAAATTCTTGAGTAAGGAAACAGTTTTTTCAGATAAACGCATTATATAACTCCTT
>VTLG01009626.1_pt1 | contig 24280 bp, 55 predicted proteins | sample 4694571 | NCBI WGS metagenome assembly VTLG01 (sample SAMN12604809, study PRJNA352737) | marine metagenome | biome: ENVO:00000447; feature: ENVO:00000209|ENVO:00000569|ENVO:01000036; material: ENVO:00002151; isolation source: viral sequences binned using virsorter ...
AAATGACCGAATTTAATAAGTATAAAATTAAAAAACATTGGAATAAGTTTGGAATAGTATATTCAATGGCAATAACTATGCTTATCTTTATGGTAGCAATAGGACTAGAAGCTCAAGTAATTAATTAGTGACAAAGTGAAAAATAATTCTTGACTTTTCATCTAAATGCAACTATAATATAAAAATAATGAATTTAAAGCAACAAATAAACAAATTTTGGAGTAACATGACAAAAGTAACAAGTAAAGCAACAAAGAACTATACTGATGAGATGGTTAAACACATGGTAGAATTATATTCTGCTAACCCAACCAGAGCAACAGTAGATGCTCTAGCCGAAGAACTCGGTAAAAGCGTAAGAAGTATAATTGCTAAACTAAGTAGAGAAGGCGTTTATATAGCACAAGAGCGTAAGACTAAGAGTGGTGAACCCGTAGTGAGAAAAGCAGACCTAGTGTCTCAACTTGAAACTCACTTCGATAGTGAACTCTCTAGCTTAGTGAAGGCTAGTAAAGCAGACTTGACTTTCTTAGTTGAAACAATAGTGCAGTAATAGTAACCAAGTGGAGCAGTCTGCCGAAACGGGTGAAATACCCGAAACAGGGTAGGCAGACCAGCGAAAATCTTGACACCACAACCTTCCGATTGGGTAGAAGGGAACTAGGAGTAGCACTCTTAGAAATGGTAACCTCTTTTAAAGGTAAGAGGAAAGTCCTGAGAGAAGGTGGTTTGGGGGGTTTCGCCTAGCTAGAAGTAGCTAAAGGTCGCACATTAGACCTACGAAGGTAATGTGGGGTGGTTACCAAAAGCCCAGTAAAGAATGAAAAGTCTTTAAAGGAGTCAGGCGTTAGTATTAATCCGATTTCGAAAGGTGAACTAACTAGGGGCGATAAGAGTAAAAAATACCTTTTTAGGTTTATGATTGAGCAATAGCCAATAAATACACTCGAAGCCCACTGCTCTCCTAGTGTTACCCCATCAAGCGGAGGGCAATTATCCCCAGCTAGAAATATCTTTCGAGATAGTGTGATAGCCCCAGATAGATAAGTCCCGCAACGCCATATGGGAAGCACGACACAAAGTGCTATACCGATATATCGGGGAGATAGAATTAGGTCGGCAATTGAAACATCATTGCCATAAACGGATTCCTAAAGCATAATAGTGCAGAGAGTATGCGATTGCTTCAACCACCGACAAGGCACTTAAAATATAGACAAGAATGTTAAAGCACGGAGATAGTCCTAGTTCGAATTCGATAACAAAAAAACTGGGCGTGATTGACCCGTAGATACAACGAGAATATCTCGGAGCATCTCTGCTAGGTGAGGCTTAGAAATCCTAGCACTATAAAGGACGAGAGACTGTTTGCAGGAAGTCCTAGTGTCAGAGGTCACTTAATACCTTGTGGTAAGGAACTAGAACATACAGGTGCAGCTCACCTTCGGATATGCCCGTAAAAGCGAGTTCCAAATCGAACTGCGTTTAGGCGGGGGCAGTTCGAAAGGTTTAATCAATTTAGAGTAAGAGGAGTAAAAGAATAATGGCAGTAATGTTTGAAAAAAGACATAGAGTAGTCGAAAGTGGTGGCTGGGGTAAGCCAGCTAAATCAGTATTAAAATTTAGAAGTATGGCAATGGTTTCCAAAGAGGAACTTATTGCAACTTTAAATAAGGACAATACAAAACCCAAGAAAAAAGCAAAGATATTAAATGAACTTGCTAAAAGAGGAGTTAAGTTAATATGGAGTTAATTTTAGGGGCATTGGCAGGTTTAGTAGCAGTATCAATTATATTTGGAGTGGTATTGTGGGCAGTATATAGAGAGTGTGAAAATGACTGAATATACAGATTTAGTAGAAGAAAAGCGTATTCTATTAGAAGCAGAAAAGTGGGGAAAAGGTGTTAGATATATCCATGCAAATAATGGAGTAGTTGAAACAGCGTTTCAAAATGGAGACATTCACTATAAAGAAACAAAACCTAAGGGAAGAAGTTGGACTATATATGCTAACCATTCTCAAGGCACTATAGTAGAAAAATTTAGAAGGTGGTTATCAGATGTTAGGAAATCTTGATATAATAATAGCAATTATAGCCTGTGCAGTAGTATTTTGGCTATGGATTAACTACGGAGGAGGTAGTGGAGCATGACTAAGTATATATACGAAGTAGAGGTAGAACAAAATTTTACAAGGACAAGAACTATGAGAGTAGTTGCAGCTAATGAAGATGACTTAGCTGAAAAGGTGGAAGAAAGAACGAAAGGCGATGGAACTCGTCTTAAAGCTGAAGATAGTAGTGGATTTGTGATTTGTATATTACAAACCGAAGAACTACCAACAGCAACTAAGTATTAAGGTTACCTCCTCATAAGGGCGGACAATAGTTCGCCCTTTTTTATTACTATCTCAAAAATAAATCTTGACTTTCAAGTTGATATGATGTATAATATAGATACTGAAAAATCAGTTAGGAATTTTAGGAGAAAAATTATAGACATAGACGAATGTGAACAATTATATGTTGCACTATTAAAAGAACAGGGATATTCCCCTTCACGGATAGTTCCAGTTCTAGTTGAATATTATAGAATAAGTGAAGATGACGCATGGGAATTTAGTAAGAACTACCATGCAAAAGAAGCAACTTTGGAGAGAAAATGAGTAAGAATGTGATACCTTTCCCACAAAAAATGACAAATGAAGAAGTGGGACTTTTAGAAATAGAAGTAGAATTAAAAGAAGTAAGTGATAGAGTTAAGCAATTAGCTATTGAGCTAGAACACGCTAATAAGTATCTAAAACAGCTTATAGAAGAACATGAAGTATACAAAGATGCAGTAGAGAGAGGTATTTCTCTATTTAGTGTAGATTTTGAGCCTGAGGGGGATTAATGTTAAACCCCTTCAGTATCATTATTAGTAAACTATTAGGTAAAAAAGAAGAAGAAATACCAGAGTTAAACATTGATGAATATGAGGATTATGCTCATATACATCTAAAACAGGAGTTAGAAAGTGTCAGGAACGAAGAAACTGTTCGAGATGAGCCAACAGGCAGCAGAACTAAACGCAGACGGCAAACAGTTCGAGGAGATAGTTGATATTATAGCTGATGATTGGGGATTACCTCGTCATGTAGCTTATGCAGTCGTAGAAGGCTGGTGGGAAGGAAAAGTCATGAGGAACTTCGATTGGAGCGAGGAGAATACTGTTGGCTGTTAATTATACACAAGAACAAGTAGATTACATGAAAACTCTTTATGACCAAGAGCCTACTAGAGACACAGTTCAAAAGTTGGCAAATGAGTTAAATAAGAGTGTAAAATCTATTATAGGGAAATTAAGTAGGGAAGGAGTCTATCAAAAGACAGAATACCTGTCTAAAACGGGTGAAAGACCAATCACTAAAAAACAAATGGTTGAGATTATAGCAAAAGAACTTGTGGGAGAAAGTTCTAAACTTGCTGGATTGGAAAAAGCCCCAAAAGCAGACTTGAAATATTTATTAGATTTAGTAAGTGAGGAGAGTCCAAATGGAGAATGACGTGAAAAGAGACGAATCACATGACAATGAGCCTTTGCCTATGAAGAAGTACCAATTTGATGTGGTATGTAAGTTTAATTTAGAAGCAGAGTCCAAACCTGATGCTATTATAATAGCAGTAGAGAAGTTGGAAGGCATAGAAATTACAAACATTCAGAAGTTAGAATGTCAGGAGTTAGTGAAAAGTGACGGCTGAACAAGAAGGGTTTATGATGGAAATGGTTAATAAGGCTAAAGGAGAGCCTTCTGATAACAGTAACAAGACATTTAAACAAACATATTATTTCGCTGTAGCGCAGGACGAGTATGGTAAATACCACTACTTCTCTGCTGATAGTGAAGAAGCGATTGAAAAACGCTGTAAAGGTGGTCTTGTTAGTTCAGAATTAGCCATATTAAATTGGGCAGTAAATGTTACCCCTATTATGGCTATGCATCATTTCGAATGGATAGGTAACGGTCATAATCCATTCCGTATCTCACAACCCCACGATTATAAAAATCCTAATAAAAGACCACTAGAGAAGTGGTAACATACGATTATACTAATGTTTTAATAGCTGATATCGTTTTAGGGGTATCAGCATTATTAGTATGGATTATATGGCTTAGAAAAGACTGGATTTCATTAGGTATCATACTATTTTATGTATCTATGATACCTTTGTGGCATTATTATCATTAGGTAGATAGTTTAGTGGTAAAACAATGGTCTCCAAAACCATAATCTGCGGTTCGATTCCGTGTCTACCTGCCAAATAACTGTGGTCTAATAGTGTAATGGTTAACACGCAAGCTTGTCACGCTTGAAGTCGGAGTTCAATTCTCCGTTAGACCGCCAATTAAATATAAAAAATTATGAGTAAAGTAGAAAGAACATTTAGCACTAAAGTAAGAGTCCCGTATCAAGATGCGATTGGACTCATATTGCATATGATAGATTACCATTACGAACTCATGAGAACTGCTACAAAGAAAAAAGAGAGAAATTTCCAAGAGAAACAAGCTAGAAGATTAAAAGCTTGGTTGGAAGATCAAAAGGATTGGATTCACCAAAAAGAAGGAGAAGAACCATCTGTATCTCAACAGTTACAAGATGAATTAGAGCCTATAATACATTCAAAAGAACCTTTATACGAGATAGAGCCTGCTAGAGAACCAGTTACAAAACGACGCATTTTAGAAGGACCGACAAAAGATTGGTCGCAACGAAGAGAAGATTCAGTTTTAAAAAGTGCTGAAAAGAGTTTCTTTAAGGGTGAAAAGTGGGAATGGAAAAATGAAGGTTGAATTACTAGACTCGAATTTGGATATGAGAACTAAATATCTAGCTTCACAGAGTATGAATCTGACCAATATTTTTCAGGTGGTGGGGAGTAGAAAAGACCAAGAAGGTTATGATGAGCTGAAATGCAATGTTGAGGCTGAGGGTTTTAAAAATCCAATTATTTTAATTCCGAATACCCTAGAAAATTTTAACCTTGCGATAAGACAGGTGGAAGAGGCATATATAAAAGACTGGGAAAATTCACGACCTTATTTATGTATGTATGGTAATCAACGAATCCAAATCGCACTAGACCTAAGAATTTCTCAACTTCAATCTATTATAACACCGACTGTCGAATGGGCTCATGCTACGCATCTAAAGTTAAACCCTTGACGCCAAATCGCTTATACTTAATAAACTAGAGATAATTTTCTTAAATTAAACTTTAACCCACCAACTTACCCATTCCATTACACATATAACCCTTATATACCTCTTAATATATTGGCGACTTTGCACAATTGTAGTAGACGCAATAAGCCGAGGTAATTGATTAAAGTCTTAGAGACTGTTTAAGTTTAAAATCGTCGTGATTTAGTTGGTCTGTTTATTTGCCAAAAGTATATTAATAGTAATTTCTACACTCCTTCGAGCATCTCTCCTGAGGGAGAGCTACTCTCGCGTGTAGAAACATTAATTTAATTAATTGTTGGTTGGCGGTGTCAGTCTCTAGATTTAGTATAATTATACCATATTTTTCGACACAAATCAAATGATATTTTTGAGCATGTGGATGACAGATGCGTTACAGATGCTTTCTTCAAACAAAAATAAAGTGCATTTTTGATTATCTAAAAATTTTTTGACTTATAGTTTTAAGTTCGAATAGACACAAGTCTATCTTGGTGTCATTAATTTGTGTTTTCGAGTGCGTTGATTACCATTTTGGTTCAGGACCGAGTTGATTTTGTCTCTGCTTTTTCAGACATCTAGCTCGCCCAGCTGCCTTTTTACGATTGCGTTTAGCACAAGGTTTTTCGTAATACTGTTTATCTCTAACAGTTTGTAATTTACCAGATCTTTCAACTTTGCGTTTAAATTGTCGAAGTGCTCTCTCGAAATTTCTATCTACTGTAACACTTGTCAATTGTAAGCCTTTGTATCCTGTTCTGTGATTTGTCTCATTAGTCTGCCTAAGTCATTGGCTATACCATACTGGTTATCTAATGTAACTTGTAGGAACTTAACAACCCATGCCATATCAAATACGAACTGCGGGTCGTTAGTATTGATACCGAGCTTCTGAAGCTCAGTAATTAACATAACAGAGAGCTCTTCATTAAGCTCTTTGCTTCTTTTTTGGCGAGTGTAATACTCACCAGTAAACTCTAATATATTCTTTTTCATTATCTTCTCCGAGTGTCAAATGTCCACCCCTTTTTCCTTAATCTTTTAACCCGACCTCTGATTGCATTTTCTGTCCTGTCTGGAAAGATATGCTTTAATTCTTTTAGTTTCATTGTTCCATAGTAGTCCTTGAGAAGTCCATCTTCTTTTTGTGTCCAGTCGGGTGTTTTGCCTCTCATTTATATATCTTTTTCTCCAATTTTCTATATTATAGCAAACATAAGTGTGAAAGTCAAGAACTATTTTTAGGTAAGTCGTAAATAAATGTTGACTTTGAAGGTTAATTTTGTTATAATATATATAATTGGAGAATAATACTATGCAAGAAACAGAATTTATAGCAATGATGGTTATAATGATAGGCTGTGCCTATACATCATTTAGGTTAGGAAGAAGAGAAGGTATCCACGAGGCGATAGAGTTTTTTGAAGAACGAGGACTTATCGAGTTGGAAGATAACGACTGAAAAAATTTTTCTTGACTTTAGGTTGGAATTTTAGTATAATATATATAATGAAAGTTCAGTTATCAACTGGACTTCTTCAAGTTCCAGCATCAGCTGGGGGAGGGATTGGAAGTAAACTCACTACTTTGCAATGAAGATAAAATTTAGTCAGTTTACGGGTTTATTAACTGACTTGCCGAAAGGAAGTCATAGTAACCGCCGAAAGGGGTTAAGGAGTAAGAAAATGGTAGTACAATTACCAACAATACACGACCTTCAAAGGTCATGGATTGGAGCAGATCGTTTTTTCGAAAGGTTCGCTTCAATGCCTACATACGAAGATACTTCGTATCCAAGATTTAATGTAACAAAAGACGGAGTCAACAACTATACTATAGAGGTTGCACTTGCGGGTTACAAGAAAGAGAACATAGTTGTAGAACGAATAGAAAATGTTCTTTCAATTCATGGAGAAAAGAGTCTGAGAGATGTGGCAGATGAGTCATATTTACACAGGGGGATTACACGAAAAGCGTTCAAAAGAAGCTTTACTATATCGGAAGATGTAAGAATAGATAAAGCATCGTTTGTTGACGGCATACTAACTGTAGACCTTCATGTTGAGATACCTGAGGAAAGAAGACCAAGACAGATAGAAATAACATAGGTATTTATACCTAAATCACACAGGAGAATGGAAGTGATAAAAGAAGATTTTCACTTTAATGGTGAGGATCCTCTGAAAGTGTTTAAATCAGTATCAAAGCATATAGTCTTAATGACACCTATGATACTAATGATTTGGCTAGTAGTCGGATTCTATAATTGGGCAAGCTAGAACACTAGGTCTTAAAGTTAGAATGATAACAATAACCGAAATAGCAAAGGATAAAATCACCGAGAGGCTGGGGAAGGATTTCCTTCGCCTCTCATTATCTGGTGGTGGTTGTAATGGTTACCAATATAATTGGGACATTGCTGAGGTACCACAAGATAATGATTATGTGATCGATAACAGAATGGTCATTGATAATCATAGTATGAGTTTTTTACAAGGCAGTATTATAGATTGGATAGATACTGTAGTACAAACAGGGTTTGAAATACACAATCCAAACGAGGAAAGTGCGTGTGGTTGTGGAGTTTCAGTAGGATTTTAAAATGAAAGCAAGTCAAGATTGCGTAGATTTAGTCAAATTCTTTGAAGGATTTGAAGGAAAAGCTTACTTATGTCCAGCTAATGTCTGGACTATTGGCTATGGTAGAACAAAAAATGTTCAAGAAGGGGATAGAATAACAAAAGTCCAAGCAGAAAGAGACTTGTTAGAAGAACTTGAAGAGTTCGCAGAACAAGTGCTAAACTCAGTAAAAGTAGAATTAACACAAAATGAACTTGATGCATTAACATCATGGACATATAATTTAGGAGTAGGAAACTTAAATAGTAGTACACTTCTGAAAAAATTAAATACAGGGGATAAGGATTCCGTTCCATCAGAAATGTTAAGATGGAACAAAGCTGCAGGAAAAGTTCTTGCAGGATTAACTAGAAGAAGAGAAGCAGAGGCAAAGTTATGGGCAAAGGTAGCAGGGTAAGACCTTACAATAAGTTTAGATTCGATAAAAATTGGGAAAGAATTTTTGGAAATAAAGTTCGAAAAGGGACTAAAGCTAAACCTACTCAAGTTCATAAGAATAAGAAGAGAGAAGAAATGAAAAACCCAAAAGATGATTGGAGAAAGGGAACAGTTTGGGCAATAGATGAGTTTAAGTTATGAGTAAAATAACTGATAAAATAAAGGCTTTTTGGTTATGGCTTATATCCAAATTCTTCCCTAGATATAAACTTATAGTAAGTTTTAATAAAGTTTGGGGGGATTCTGATGATGTTGAATATACAGTAAAAAGGTTTATAAGTAAGAAACCTAAATACTTAAAGTTCATAACTCATGAAGGAGAAAAAGTAGAAATTACGGGAGCCGAAGGTTTAAATTATAGGATAGAAGAAATATGAATCAATTATTTATGGGAATAACATTAGTGCTAGGAATAGCATGTTATTGGTTTTATAGTGAGAATATAACACTAAAAGCTAATAACGCAGCACTAGAAGGGGCAGTAGAAGAACAAAAGTTAGCTATCGAAACTTTAAATAATGATTTTACCCTTCAAACCACGCAGCTCAATGAAATGGCACTTAAAAGCCAAGCTGCACAAAGAGAGCTGAATAGGTATAGTGACTTTATTAAGAACTATAAACTTACAGCAAAAATTTTAGAGAATCCACTAGAAATGGAAAGGAAGATAAACAATGGAACAAAACATGTATTCGAAGACATCGAAAAACTTAGTAATGTTGTTGACGATCTCGATGATGGTCTCCAGCTGCAGTCTACTAGGCAATAAAACAAAACAGATCGACATAGTGTCAAAACCACTTGAACGAACTTTCGTTCAACCTGTTATGCCTAGAGAGATAGACTTAAAACAACCAGCATGGTTTGTAGTTACACCTGATAATTTTGAAGAATTCAAAGCAAGAATAGTTGACCAAGAAGGGGAAATGGTATTCTTAGCTATGTCAGTACCTGACTATGAAGTAATGGCTTACAATATGCAGGAGCTGAAAAGATACATCACAGAAATGAAAGATGTAGTAGTATATTACAAAAAAATTACGTCTCCTCCTTCTGAAGTGAAAGGGGAGAAATAATGTTCACACGAATGGACAAAGGCACAGCAGAAGACTGGGCACATATAGCTGAAAAACATAAACCTCATATAGAGGCAATGCCTGACCGTATAATAAATATGCTTAAAGAGCTAAAGAATATACAGGGAGGTTTTGCAGTCGACCAGCTAGAGCATTCGCTACAAACAGCAACTAGAGCTCGTAGGGCAGGAGAATATGATGAAATGATTCTCTTATGTCTTATCCATGATATTGGAAAAGCGATAAGTGTAATAGGACATGCAGAAATTGCAGCAGAAATTGTAAAAGCTTATGTAAGTGAAGATATTTATGAAGCCCTTAAACATCATCAAGATTTTCAAGGGAAATATTATTATCAATTCATGGACAAAGAAACAGACTTAAGAAAGATACATAGATATGATGAGTGGTATGATATCTGTGTTAAGTTCGTTGATAAATATGATATGGTAGCTTTTGATCCAAAGTACAAGAGTGACCCATTAGAAAGCTTTATACCACTTATTCAAAAAACATTTAAAAAGCCGAGGTTATAATGGCAAAACAAGATTACAAAATTGAAATAATTTTACAAGCAGATGTTACTGAAACACCTGTTAGGGATTGGCTTACTGACGCCTTATCAGAAGGGCATTGGAAGTACAGAACTCTTAATATTTATAGTACGGATATAACTGCTATTGACAGAGAAAATCCTAATTATAAATGGCTAAAGGACATGGACGATGACACCAGTACGGAAGAATCTTGAAGTGTCTTTACAGAGTTTAAAGAATCAGCTTGGAGTAACAAAAAACCCAAGTGAGATTTCTCGGATAGAAGGAGAAATCACGGAGTTGCAAAAGTTACTTACTTTTGGAACTAGAAAGGAGAAGAAATGGAGTTAATTAAAGGAAAGATAGACTGGCTAAAAGCTCGTGTATCTGAAAGAACTTCATGGGACGGAGCAGTATTAATAGTTCTCGGATTACTAGTAATACTGATGAATCCACTAGCTAAATTGTTAGCATGGGTCGCACTTATTTGGGGAGCATGGACCATCTATAAAGAGGAGATGTAATGTCAATGCCACCCGGACAATTTAGTGGAGATATGGATAGAAATGAGGTCGAAATTGACCTTAATAAATTCATGGCTCTATTACAGGAAAAAAGCGAATTAAAAGACAGAATCCGTGAGTTAGAAGATGTTAGTAATGTAAACCCTTACCAAAAATTTATTTTTCTAGCACAATCAGTAGATAGCTGGAGAATATTCCCTAGAATATTTTTAAGTATCTATATGTTTCTACTTTATTTCGCAACATTTTGGTTTATGGATTTACCAGAACCAAGTCTCGAACAGTCTGGTTTAATATCAGTACTTGTTGGAGCAGGCGCTGCGTGGTTTGGACTCTACGCAGGTACTCATAAGGCACCAACCGCAGGACAAGATAAGAAGTGATTTATTCGACACACAAAGCAATACCAAGCGAATTGTGTGACGTTACATTAGAAGCACTTGATATCGTTATTCCGATGGAAGGATATATTGGAAATGCTTTATCTGATAAAGCATTCCGTCAATCTAAAGTTCGATGGTTGCGAGATAATGAGTACTGGCACGACCTCACTTTATTCGTGCAAACTGCAGGAACAACCTTCGGTTTGCAGTATTGGGGTTATGAAGACCTTGTGCTAGAGCCGTTACAGTTGGCTACTTATGAAGTAGGAGACTATTACGACTGGCACTTGGACTCGCCACCTGAAGGACCAAGAAGACTAAGTCTTACCCTTCAGCTATCCGATAAAACAGAGTATGAAGGAGGTGATCTTGAGTTTAAAGAATACGCTCTGAACGCTGAAGCATACGAAAAAGGTTCAATTACAATGTTTGACTCCTTTCACAGACACAGGATTTCACCTGTTACAAGAGGAGTCAGACATTCACTAGTCGGTTGGTTTAGATAGAATTAACCGATCCTCAAAATAAAACTTGACTTACAAGTTTATTTCAAATATAATATACATAATGGAAAAAATTCGATTGAGAGACGATTTAACAGTTACTTTCCCAGATAACTATTCTAGGGAAGAAATTGATAAATGGCTCGCATGGTGGTATAAATATAATAACAGATTAAATTAGGAGAAAAAATTGGCAATAAATATTGACGATTACGGCAAATTTGTAAAAGGCACAACCTCAGACGAAAGTCTTAGAACAGAGGTTATGGCAGATAGATTGTTTGGCTTGCAGAATACATACAAAGATGCCGAGTGGAGCCAGTTAATAACTTGCTCTATGGGAATGCAGGCAGAATCAGGTGAATTTTCAGAGATTATAAAAAAGATAGTGTTTCAAGGAAAACACTTTGATGAAGATGTAAAGTTCCATCTTAAAAGAGAACTCGGAGATGTATTATGGTATTGGGTACAGGGTTGTTTAGCTCTTGGATACACTCCAGAAGAAGTTATGAAAGAAAACATAAATAAACTAGAAAAAAGATACCCAAATGGTTTTGACTATTATAGAAGTGAGAATAGGGAGGAAGGAGACATATGAATTTTTTAGACATATTTTTATTTCCATTTACTGCATTTGAGTATGTATTCTCGCTAATGGCGTGGTTATTTTTAGTATCATGGTTAATGATGACAGATTGGTATTTTGAAATAAGTCATACAATATCAGAGAGATATAAAGAGTTACGAAACAGGAAAAAATGAAGTATAGTCATTTTACTTGGGGGGCGTTTATTATGAAGACTTCTTGTCCTAAGAGAGTACTCAAAAGACTAGAAAGCGATGGTAGACAGGCAGAAAGAAGCTGGAATCACCAGTTGGCAGGGCATTTAAAAAGTCAGTATAAATATCCAGAAGTTTTTGAACAATGGTTTTATACTGAGATGAGTGAGATATTTACAGGATATCGACAAGCTCATTGTGAGTATCACGGTTTTGAGTATGTATCCTGCCAATTAGTTTATCAAAGTTTATGGGTAAATTTTATGAAAGCTGGAGACTTTAATCCTCCTCATATTCATGGTGGAGATATTTCTTTTGTTATTTTTGCAGATGTTCCAAAAAAACTAGAAAAAGAAATGGAAGAACATGAAGGGACAACAGCAAAGCCAGGACAGCTAATGTTCAATTACGGAGAAAATTCTAAACAAAGACAATGGGCAACAACAGGACATTACGTTACCCCTAAAACAGGTGATATGTATATATTTCCTGCCCAACAACAGCATTGGGTTGCTCCTTTTAAGTCAGATGTTACAAGAATAAGTGTTTCGGGGAACTTAAAAGTAATATACCCCGATGGATTACCAAAAGGATATTTTTAATGAAGTATGAATTTAAAGAAGATAAAGTAATAAAAAAATTAAAAAAATACATAGATAAAACCTATGATAAACACTATGGCTCAGGTAAATTTCAAGCAACTGAAGTTATCTTTGACGCACAGCATGGAGAAGGTTTCTGTATAGGAAATATAATGAAGTACGCACAAAGATACGGCAAGAAAAATGGTTATGATGAAAGAGACTTATATAAGATAATTCATTATGCTATAATTTTACTAGGGCAAAAAATAAAAGAAGCTGATGAATTCAGAGAATATGAACAACAAATACAAATGGATATGGATTAATGACAAAGAAAATAAAAAAATTAGAAAAAGATATTAGCAGAGTAAAATACTCATTAGAGCTAGTAAGAACTATAGTACCAGTTATGGTTCTATTTATGCAAGTAGTAATTTTAGCTAAGGTAATATGAAAGCAGAAGAAGTAGTATTTATATCCTCAATTTTATTATGTGGATTATTTTGGTTTTTAATAACAATAGTGGTAAATAATGGCATATAAAAGAGGAGTACGAAAACGAGAAGGCGAAAATTTGACTGATGCGAGTGTTCGTAGGGTTATTTTTAGCTTAGAGGAGGAAGGAATTACAAAGAAAACAGCATGTGAAATGCTGAATATTAGTTATAATACGACACGATTAAATCGTATTATAGAAGAATTTAAAGAGCAGGAAGACTATGTTGCAAGACGAAAGTCTCAAAATAAAGGAAAGCCTGCCTCTAAAGAAGAAGTACGACAAGTTATTACTGACTATGTAGAAGGAGATAATATAGCAGAAATAGCTAAAAGTATTTATAGGTCGGCAGCCTTTGTAAAAGGCATAATTGATAGAGTGGGAGTCCCACAACGACCTACAGGAGAAGACAAGTACCAAGAAGCATTACTTCCCGATGCTTGTCTTCGAGATAGTTTTGAAGAAGGCGAAATAGTATGGAGTGCAAAGTATCATATGCCTGCACTAATAGAGAAAGAGTACTCAATAGAGTACCAAAACTCAAAGCCCGGACTCAGAACAATGGACTACGAAAAGGAGTATGGTTGCAAGATGTATAGCATTTGGTGTTATAATCTTGTACCATATAGTGATGAATACTCAAAACTAGGTTGGTGGACAGGCAGAAAACGAATAGGGTTTGCTGCTCATTCATTAGCACATAGTTTGGGAAGCCTTGAACATCTAAAGGAATATGGAGTAAGTTTTGAGGAATAAGGAATTTGCATATGGAAGCAATATATTTTTACATAGTTTTTGCTGTGTCGGGAGCATTAACTAGTATGTTTTCAATATGGTATCCAGCATATGAAGTAGCAAAAGACTTAGAGCCAGATAATATAGTTATAGGCATGCCTAAATTATACTATGCTCTATGTTTTGCATTTTCATTTGTTCTGGCTCCAGCATTGATAATCATATTTTTAAATCAACATAATTTTATAAAGGCTTTTGTCGAAAGCCTTTTAGGGAGAGAAGATGACAATTAATGAAACTTTAAGAGACGCTTTAATACTGAAGTATCAAGGTGATATAGCTACAGCGAAGGCAAATATAAAAGTATATTTGACTAACCCTGCAGGAATAGGTGAACATTCAGACTTAATCTCAGCCATAGATACAGAAATGGAAAAGGCTGCAGAAGCAGATGATAAGCTGTGCTTTTTAGAAAACGAAGTAGATTGGTAGGCTCAACCTACCAAAAAATTATTCTTGACTTTTGGTTGAGAATTTAGTATAATATAAAAATGGATAAAGATAGACCTATGGCTTGTGTTGGAAAAGACGAAAAGCATGGCGACACCCAAAACGCTTATGAGGCACAGATACGTGAGCTTAATAGACAAGTCTATAATTTATATCAAAGAATAGAAGTTTTAGTAAAGGAGAATAATGAACTGTCCCAACTGCGGAAGTCTGAATATAAATCAAAGAGCTGACATCATTCAGTTTGAACATGATGACAGACCAGTCGCTATTGTTGTTCCAGTCATGACCTGCCAAGATTGTGGGGATAAGTGGACTGATGAAAGAGCTGAGGATTTAAAGTTCAATGCAATTTTACCATAACTGAAAATAGTTCTTGACTTTCATGCTTATATGTTCTATAATATAAGAATGGGAGACAGATTTTATCAACAACAACTCGAAGCAACAGGGTCTTACCCCGGTTTTCGAGGTACAAAAAGGAGAAGACGAGTGGCTTGGACAGATGAATCAAAACAACAGGCAATCGACTTATATACTGAACAAGACCCTACTCCAGAAACAAGTATGGAGATAGTAAAAGATATAGCTGACGAGTTAGGTGAGAGCCCAAACGGAGTTAGAATGATTTTAACTAGGGCAGGCGTGTATGTGAAAAAGAACCCTTCAAGTGGTTCTAGTGGAGGTTCTACTGGTGGAGGTAGAGTTTCTAAAGAGGCAATGCACAATGAGTTGAAAACAGCAATATCTGATGCTGGACAAGAAGTTGACGATGAAATAATCGGCAGACTTTCTGGTAAAGCAGCACAATATTTAGCTGGTGTTATCAACGCAGTAAACGGTTAAATCCACCTGAAAAGCAAGGGGTAGTGAGCTATCCCTTGTCTTTTTGTGTTCTAATTTTTTAGCATATTTTTTAACACAAACATATCTACTAGCGTGGTTTCTTATAACTAAACACAAGGAACTCACGTGACAAACAAAGAATTTATAGAAGCCGTAACGGAATGCGGCGATGCAGTCATAACATACAGGAGTACAAACTCCAGAAAACTAAAGTACAATGTTTGCACTTTAGACTTTTCAACCCCCTATATACAAACTAAAAGGAATAGAGCCAGACCAACAAAAGATACGATTCTTTTGTGGTGCTGGGATACGGACTCTTATCGACTATTAAGACCTAAGAATGTTACTTCAATAGTTCCTTTATCTAGAATTTTAAAGAATGAGAGGCACAGATGGTAGACTTATTCCAAGAACCAGAATTTTATTCACGCATTATACATGAAAAAGAAAACGGCGAAGAACAGATTCGTTTAGTAGTAAATACGTTCAGGCAACAAGAATACTTACATTTTAGAAAGTATTATTTAGATTTTCATGGAGAATGGCAACCCTCCAAAGAAGGCATATCCATGCCTCTTAACCTAACCAACAGTAGAGAGATGTTTTCAGCTTTAGTTGAAATCTTATCTCTAACCGAAAACAAAAAAGAAGTCTATGAGTACTTCAGTGACCTTATAGACGATACATACTCTTGACGCTAAATCGTAGATACGGAGTAAATAATTCTTGACTTTCCAAACTTCAGCCTTTATAATATAAAGAATGGAAAATTATCTAAATAAGAAATTACAAAAAGCGAGTGCTGACTACTATGCAGGAAATCCTAGCATGTCAGATGACGAGTTTGATGCTCTAGCAAGAGCGATAAACTTTAAACAGGTTGGCACTCTAGAGGGGAGAGTTCCCCATGCTTTTCGCATGTACTCATTACAGAAAATTTTTCAAGGAGAAGAGTGTCCTTTTGCCTCAGAAGATGTCATAGTTACACCTAAACTCGATGGCTCAGCAATAAGTATATTATATATAAATGGGGAGTTAGAAAGAGTTTTGACTAGAGGCGATGGAAAAAGTGGAATTGACATAACGGATAAATTTAAAGCAAGTGATTTAGTTCCACAATTGGCAATCGGAAACCATATTATGCAAGTTACGGGTGAGATAGTTGCTCCCAAATCCGTACCGAATTCGAGAAATTATGCCGCAGGTAGTTTAAATCTGAAGGACATAGACGAATTCCTCACTCGTAACCTCTGCTTTGTTGCGTATGGTATTGAGCCATCTCTTAATGATTCCTATGTAGATGATATGTTGGAACTTTGGGAAGTTGGCTTCAATACCGTAACACAGAGCGATTGGGCAGAATTTCCTCACGATGGTACGGTTTGGCGTCTCGACAATAATGAAAAATTTCGGGACTTAGGATATACGAGCCACCACCCAAGAGGAGCTTTTGCACTAAAAGAACAAAAGAAAGGTGTTACCACAACCCTGCTTGACGTAGAGTGGCAAGTAGGAAAAAGTGGGGTGGTCTCACCAGTAGCAATTCTAGAGCCTTGTATTATTGGCGAGGCTACAGTAAGCAGAGCCACCCTACACAATAAGTCTTATATCGAAGAACTTGGACTTTACATAGGCTGTGAAGTTGAGGTTATTAGGAGTGGTGAAATTATTCCTAGAATTGTAGGACTTGCGGAAAAATAATTCTTGACATTTGATGTCAGATTTAGTATAATATAATAATTGATAAATAAAGGGAGTAGATGAAACAGACGATAGAAATTCCAGAGGTATGCCCATCATGTGGTACATCTTTAGAGTTGGTAAATGACCAGCTATTTTGCAACAACACCAGTTGCCCAGCAAAGAATTCAAAGATAGTCGAAGGTTTCGCTAAAACTTTAAGAATCAAGGGTCTCGGACCCAAAACAATAAACAAATTAGGTTTAGTATGTATCGAAGATATATACGAGCTGACAGAAGAATTGATAAAAGAAAGGCTTGGTTCAGAAAAAATAGCGAAAAAGTTAATACATGAAATTGGAGTAAGTAAGAACGCTAATTTACAAGACCTGTTACCTGCCTTTGCCATACCACTATTTGGATCTACAGCTTCTCAGAAGTTATGCGATAAGATTTCTCATGTCGAAGAAATCAGCGAGAAGAGATGTAGTGAAGCGGGGTTAGGTCCAAAAGTCACAACTAATATTTGTAGTTGGTATGAAACAGCATACAAGAACAAATATTGTCGGTTACCTTTCACATGGAAAGCAGACGTTTTCGAAGGCGTTCCAGTAGTAGATATAAATGAAGTAGTTTGCATTACGGGAAGATTAAAGTCTTACCGCACGAAGGCTGATGCCAAAAAAGTCTTAGAAAAACACGGCTATCGAATGAAAGATACCTTGACTAACGACGTAACCATTTTAGTAAACGAAAGTGGTATCGCTAGTTCAAAAACAAAGTCAGCAGAATCAAAAGGAATAAGAATAGTAACAAATTTAACACAGCTAATTGGAGAAAAAAATGGCAGTACCTAAGTGGACCGAAGAACGAACTCAGTCGTTAACTGATTTCGTTGGAGGCGAAAGCCCAGTATCTCAAGCTACAGTTGCATCTGCAGCTGAATCGCTTGAAACCTCTCCTCGTTCAGTAAGTTCTAAATTAAGAAAAATGGGATTCGAAGTTGAACTCGCATCTTCAGTTTCTACTAGAACTTTTTCTGAGCAAGAAGAAAACACTCTCAATGCATTCGTAACAGACAATTCTGGAAGTTACACATATGCAGAGATTGCTTCCGCATTTGAAGGCGGAAAATATAGTGCTAAATCAATTCAAGGGAAAATCCTTTCTATGGAATTGACAGATCACGTAAAACCAACTGAAAAACCAGCTTCAGTCAGAACATATAACCCTGACGAAGAAGCTACGTTCTTACAGATGGTGTCTGAAGGAGCATTTGTAGAAGATATAGCTTCTGCTCTTGGAAGACCAGTTAATAGTATTAGAGGTAAAGCTCTATCTTTCCTAAGAACAGGTGAGATAGACAAAATTCCTTCGCAGAGAGAAAGCACAGCTGCTTCTAAAGTAGACGCTTTAACTGCGCTTGGGGATATCTCTGGACACACAGTTACTCAGATTGCTGATGAAATCGGTAAAACTGAAAGAGGTGTGAAAACTATGTTGACCAGAAGAGGTCTAGCATGTGCCGACTATGACGGCGCTGCAAGAAAAGAAAAAGCATCCAGCTAAACTTCTTTTCACCCTAGATGGCGTGGTTAAGTTTACTTGACCACGCTTTCTTTTGCATTTTTATAATTGGGAGATTAATGAATATAAGTTCGGCACTAATACATCAGATTATAAGCACACAAGATATGGAAGTGTGGGGACAACTTGAATCTCATTATTTACCCTCAGAATACCAACCAATCCACCGAGCCGTTGAAAAACACTTTTCGGAGTTCAAATCTCTACCTAGTTTTGATGATTTAAAACTAAGTTTAAGAGACCAATCTATCAAAGAAAAAATATTTGCGATAGAAACTTTAGAAGTGGACGCAGAGGCTCATCATCTATTAGAATACCTAAAAAACGAATATACACATGGCGAACTCTTAACTGAGTTGGAAGGCTATGTGGATAATTCTGTGGCTATGTCTAGCGCAGAAGAACATATTACTGCCTTAGAAGATATTAGTGCAGAAATGAGGAATAAAGTAGAAATTATAGATTCGGAAGAAATAAGTATGCAGAAGATAGACCCGCTAGAAACGGCGGAACAGTTGAAAAACTACGTTCCATTAGGACTAAATACAGAATATGATGCAAAAATGCATTTCGCAAAGACTGATTTAGTCCTAATCGGAGGTAGAAGAGGTAGTGGTAAATCTCTGGTATGTGCAAACATATCAGTAAATCAGTATGATAATAATAAAAGTTCTCTATTCTTTACAATAGAGATGACTAAAGACCAAACCTTCAGAAGAATGGCTTCCATAGCAACGGGTATCCCCTTAGAAAGATTAAGGAATCGTATGCTAACTCAAGACGAGTTCAAAAAGTTAGCAGAATGGAATGCAGGAAGATATGAAGGTAGTGCAGGATTACTGAGTGATTTTTATACTCATGGAGACTATGATAAGTTCCAAGAGACATTAATAAAACTACCTTTACGATTAGATAGACAAATGGACATAATTTATGACCCAGCACTCACTTTAGCAAAAATTAAAGCTGAAGTTGAGGTTAGAATGAATTATTTGGACATTGGAGTAGTGATTGTAGATTATATAAATCAAGTACGGAGATCAACTATACCAAGTAAAGGAGGTCAATATGATTGGACAGAACAAATAGAAGTTAGTAAGACTTTGAAGCAATACGCTCAAGAGCATAAATGTCTATATGTTAGTCCTTATCAGGTTGATGCTACAGGAGAAGCAAGATTCAGTAAAGGAATACTCGATTCTGCAGATGCAGCTTTTGCTCTTGAAACTTGGGAAACTGGAGACCATTGTATGACATTTGAATGTAAAAAGATGAGGAATGGACCAATGGAAGATTTTAGTTCAGAAGTGGACTGGAAAACCTTGAAAGTCGGTCCAGCCTCGACATTAACACCAAAAGAGAAAGAAGCCATGAAGAAACAAATGGCTTCTGGAGAAGATGTACAGGAATTATAATGTTAGATCAAGACGAACCTACCTCACAAGTAGACAAAGGAGTATTAGCATTTTTAGGCACAATATCAGTATGGTTAATGGCTAGTTTAATAGTTATTACTGTATTGATGTTTGTAAGTAATTTAGATATATGAACGTAGACGAAGTATTACATAAACACAAAATAGTATTCCGCCCACAAGGGCAGGACTACGTTGTTGCGTGTTTAAATCCTAATCATGAGGACAGTAATCCTTCTATGCGTATTGATAAAGTTACAGGTATATTTCATTGTTTTGCTTGTGGGTACAAAGGAAATATTTTTAAGCACTTTGACGCCCCTATAAGTCATTTAGAGGTTAAAAGGAATAAGATTAAAAAGAAAATTGAGGAAGTAAGGGCACAGAATATTGGGTTACAGTTACCAACTGACTTGTTGCCTTATATTGGGAATTTTAGAGGACTTAAGCCTAAAACATATAGAAAGTTTGATGCGTTTACGCATCATGATTCACAGTTTATAGGTAGAGTTGTATTTCCAGTAGCAGATATAACAGGATCAGTAAGAGCCTTTATAGGCAGACATATGGATAAAACAGTAGTGCCGAAGTATATGATTTATCCACCCAAGTCTAAATTGCCCTTATTCCCTCATAGTGCTAGTCCTATTTTAGGACGAGTAATATTGGTGGAAGGAATTTTTGATGCATTAAACCTTCAGGATAAAGGATTAAATAATGCAATGTGCTGTTTTGGCACACAGAATATAGACATGTATAAATTAGGCATGTTAAAGTTTATAGGTGTACGACAAGTAGATATTCTATTTGATGGAGACACCGCAGGAAGAGAAGCAGCAGAGAAGGCTGCTGATTTATGTGAAAAAGTAGAATTGCTAGCAAATATAGTAAAAATGCCAGACGGAGTAGACCCAGGCGATTTGCCAGCAGATAGAGTAAAAAAATTACGGGAGTATTTATATGACTAAAGTAGCTTTAATAGACAAAGCCCCAAATCGGACTGATTATGTTATGCATTTTAAAAATGAGTTCGAATTTGACCACTACCATCTATGTAGTGAACAAAAGAAAAAGATTTTAAAAAGAGATGTGGATATCGAAATAGATTTAGATGCTTACGACTGGATTATACTAGTCGGAAGTGAGGCATTACAGAATTTTACAAGAGAAAAATCGATTACAGAGTATAGCGGGAAACTTCTCGACGATAAATTTCTCCCAATTATCAATCCCGCTATGCTCGCTTTTAAACCTGAAGCTAGAAGGACTTGGGACGAGTCTTTAGAAACAGCTATCGGATATATTAAGGGAGAAATAAAACCAGTAGAAATCACAAGTGATGATTTCGTAGGAATTGACAACAAGGAGGAAGCAATTGCATGGATAGAAAAAGCGTTAGAAGCTCCAACAGGATATATAGCTTGCGATACAGAAACATCGGGCTTATTTCCAAGAGACGGTCATATTTTAGGCATAAGCCTCGCTTATTGCAGAGATCACGGAGTTTATATTTTAACAGATGTGGTAGACGAGGAACTGGAGGTCTTACTCCAGAAGCTATTTACCAAGAAAATCACTGTGTTCCACAACGCAAAGTTTGATATAGCTATGTTAGAGTATCATTTTGGATTTAAGTTTCCTAGAATAGAAGATACAATGCTTATGCATTATACTTTAAATGAGAATCCAGGTACTCATGGTTTAAAACAACTAGCACTTAAACATACAAAGTATGGAAACTATGAAAGAGAATTAGATGATTTTATAGCAGGATATTGTAAAAGAAATGGAGTATTAAAAGCACAGTTTACTTGGGATATGGTTCCATTTGATATAATGCAGAAATATGCAGCTATAGACGCTGCAGTTACATTTGAATTATATGAGTTAATGAATGAAGCTATGCATAGGAATATGAAACTAGTAAGAGTATATAAAGATATACTACTGCCAGGTATGTTATTTTTAAAAGATTGTCAAGACACAGGAGTACCTTTTGATAGAAGAAGATTAGAAGTAGCACAAAATTTAATGGAAAAAGATATTCAAGAAGCTATTGATAAGTTATATACTTTTCCAGAGGTAAAAATATTTGAACAAGGACAAGGTAAAGAATTTAATCCTAACAGTACAGTTCAATTACGAAGTCTTTTATTTGATAGTATTGGAATGGCTCCAACAGGTAAACTAACTGGAACAGGACAACATTCAACTGATGCTGAAGTATTAGGAAAGTTAGCAGACCAACACCCAGTACCTAATCTAATTTTAGATATTCGTCAGAAGTCTAAAATTAAGAATACTTATTTAGATAAGATTATTCCACAACTTGATAGAGATAGTAGATTAAGAACAAATTTCAATTTACATAGTACAACTTCTGGAAGATTATCTAGTAGTGGTAAATTGAATATGCAACAGATACCTAGAGATAATCCTATTGTAAAGGGTTGTATAAAAGCTAAAGAAGGAAATAAAATAGTTGCAATGGATTTAACTACAGCAGAGGTATATGTTGCTGCCGCTTTATCAGGAGATAAGAATTTATGTGATGTATTTAAGTCTGGTGGTAATTTCCATAGTAGTATTGCTAAATTAGTTTTTAGATTACCTTGTGAAGTAGAAGAAGTTGGAGACCTATATCCATTCGAAAGACAAGCAGCAAAAGCTGTAACTTTTGGTATTATGTATGGAGCAGGACCCCATAAAATTTCTCAACAAGTTACAAAGGATTCTGGTTCAGAGTTTAGTATTCATGAAGCTCAATCAGTTATAAATCAATACTTTAATCAGTTTAATAGATTAAAGAATTGGTTAGATGAACAAAAAGAATTTATTGAGTCTAATGCATTTCTATACTCTACATTCGGTAGAAAAAGAAGATTAGAAAATGTTAGAAGTGACGATAAAGGAATTGCAAGTCATGAAGTAAGAAGTGGAATTAATTTTCTAGTTCAATCTGTGGCTTCTGATATTAATTTATTAGGCGGGGTGGATATGAATAATTATATTAAAGAGCATGGAATGAAAAGTAAAATATTCGCACTTGTTCATGATTCTATTTTAGCAGAGTGTCCAGAGCATGAAATAGACGCTTATAGTGCTAAACTGAAAGAATTTATACAAAAAGATAGAGGAATATACATAAACGGAGCTCCTGTAGGTTGTGACTTTGAGATTGGAGAAGATTACAGTATGGGTAAGTTTGAGAAAATGTATGCTTGATTTAAAAATAAAGTTTCCAATCTGGGTAATAAATTCTGATAATATATGGGAACAAGATGGTATAATTTTTATTGATGATAAAGTTCTTGATGACAGAAATCAAAATGGAGATACCATAGGTAAGCGTAGGTTGCAAACGCCCTTAAAAAACTTGTTTAATTTGAAATTTCAAATAGATGACTATATAGGGTTAATTAAGCATCGAGGAAAAAATTATGTAGATTCAGGTGGTAGACATATTTATTATGAGAAAACGGAATATACGCCATTAAAATGTCATAAAATTATGAGAGTAGAAGATCATTTAATGTCATCTACAATATGGTTAAAAGATATTACATTTTCATTTAAGGTTAAACGCCCACCAATAAGTAAGAAATCGTGGGCACAAGTACTATATCTAAACGGGTTGCCGTGGCTGATATATGAGTTTTTAGAACAGAAGGTAGAAGATACAAGGAGAAAAATATGAGAAACGCATATGATTACTACCCCACACCAGAATGGTGTTATGAAAATTTACCTATAGACTGGAGCCAGTTTAAAACTGCTCATGAACCCTGTAAAGGTGATGGAAGAATAGTATCATTTCTAGAAAATAAAGGGATAGAAACATCTTGGAGTGAAATACAAGAAGATAAAGACTATTTTGAATGGAATGGAGAAGTTGATTTAATACTTACTAATCCCCCATTCTCTTTAGCAAAAGAATTTATTGAGCATTCTATGAGCTGTTCCACAACAGTTATAATGTTACTAAGAATAAATTTTCTCGGAGCACAGTCAAGATATGATTTTTGGCAACAGTTTGTACCTGATGGATTATTTATTCTTAGTAAAAGACCTTCATTTACAGGCAAAGGCACAGACGCAACAGACTATGCGTGGTTTGTATGGAGCGATATAAAAGAGATACAAGGACTTCATTGGATAAAATGAAAGCAGTTTTAAGTAATAGAGTTTATTTATCTGTAGATGCTACGCATCAAGAATATGTAGATAAGGAATTAACATATAGTATTCCTAGTCATGATCCTAGAGATCCACCTATTACTATTAAAAATATGGGCATTATTCGACAAGGTTTAGTAA